>QWCY01008984.1_pt1 | contig 18752 bp, 17 predicted proteins | sample 1972631 | NCBI WGS metagenome assembly QWCY01 (sample SAMN09866696, study PRJNA288562) | Human gut metagenome isolate pre1_stool, whole genome shotgun sequencing... | isolation source: gut | host: Homo sapiens | place: USA: California
ACCCAGAGCGAGAAAAACCTGATGACCGCATTTGCGGGCGAATCCGAAGCACGCAACAAGTACACCTTCTTTGCCTCCGTGGCCAAAAAGCAGGGTTTTGAGCAGATCGCAGCGCTGTTTTTGAAAACGGCTGATAACGAAAAAGAACATGCCAAACTGTGGTTCAAGGAGCTGAACGGCATCGGCGATACCGCCGCCAACCTGAAAGCCGCCGCCGAGGGCGAAAATTACGAATGGACCGATATGTATGACAGCTTTGCCAAGACGGCTGAGGAAGAGGGCTTCCCCGAACTGGCTGCCCGGTTCCGCCTGGTGGGAGCCATTGAAAAGCACCACGAAGAGCGCTACCGCGCCCTGCTGCACAACATTGAAATGGCAGAAGTGTTTGCCAAGAGCGAAGTAAAAGTGTGGGAGTGCCGCAATTGCGGCCACATCGTGGTGGGCACCCAGGCCCCCGAAATTTGCCCCACCTGCAATCACCCCCAGAGCTACTTTGAAGTCCACGCGGAAAATTATTGATGATGGAGAACCGCCCCGGAAAGCATAACCTTTCCGGGGCGGTTTTTGGTGTGGGAAAATGTATTTTATGGGTTTGCAAGACATAATAAAATGCGCTGTATGGAACGGTCTTGACCGTTCAGCAATTTTGTGGTGCATGCCATAACAATTTTGTGAAAAAACACTTCCCCATGCTTTGGCTTCTCTTGAGGGAAGCTCCGGCGCAGCCGGTGAAGGGTGGTTCCCTAAGTAAAGCCTAATAAATGAGATTTGCCGCAAATCCCATCCGGCGGCCAGAGGGCTGGCCGCCCTACTGCGCGGTAATTATAATCAGGTCATTTCAAAATCAAAATACACAATAATTCCCGTGTCTGGGGCGTCGGGGACGCCGCCCACTACAAATTATTTGCAGCGTTCATAACGCGTATCTCCGTAGGAGCGCACATTTCCCAGGCAATCCACCGCTCATCAAACAAAAAATCTCCGCACCCCCTGCCAAACACAGCAGGGTACGGAGATTTTTTATGCTATATTGTGATTTTGTTAAATCAGTTCGCGCTGGGGGCCTGGCTCAGGTCAGTGCCAAAGTACTTCTCGCTGATCTCGGCAATGGTGCCGTCCTCGCGCAACTCATTGATAGCCTGGTTCAGAGCTTCGCGCAGGGTGGCGGTTTCATCTCCCTTGCGCACGGGGAAAGCAACCTGGGAAGCATCATTGGTCAAAGCAGCAATCTTGATGTTCGCATCGGGATGCTCTTTCAGGTAGTCGAAATAGGTCACTTCGGCGTTCAGGGTGGCATCCACACGGCCGTTCAGCAGCAGCTCAATGGTCTGGTTCAGGTCGTCCACGCCGGTGGTTTTGGCGCCATAGCTTTCGGCCAGTGCTGCATAGGTGCTGGAAATGGTGTTGGCGGTGGTCTTGCCGTTCAGATCCTCAAAGCTGTTGATGCTGTCATCATCGCTTTTTACAATAATGGCAGTGCGAATGTAGCAGTACGGGTCAGAAAAATCGTATTTCTGGGCACGCTCTTCGGTAATTTCCACGCCGTTGGCCATGCTGTCATAGCGGCCGCCGTCCACGCCGGCCAGCAGGCCGTCCCATTCGCCCTCCACAAAGGTGGCCTTTACGCCAAGCTTTTCGGCAACCTTCTGGGCAACTTCAATGTCGAAGCCAACCAGCTGGTCGTTTTCGTCATGGTAGGTCCAGGGGGACCAGGTGCCCTCGGTGCCAAACACGATCTCGCCGCGTTGCTGAATCTGAGCCAGCAGATCGCCGGAGTTATCGGTGCTGGCAGGGGTTTCGCTGGAAGTATCCGCTGCCGGTGCAGCAGAGGACGCTGCGGAGGAACCGCAGGCGGACAGCAGGGCGGCTGCCAGTACGGCAGCGGTCAATGCTTTCAGTTTCATATGTGCTTCTCCTTGGTTATGTAAAAACTTTTATTTATCTTCCACCAGACGCAAAAAAGCGCGGGTGCGCTCCTCGCGTGGGGCGGTAAAGATCTCTTTGGCGGAACCCTGTTCCACCACAACGCCGTGCTCCATGAACACGACCTGGTTAGAAACGTTGCGGGCAAAGCCCATCTCGTGGGTCACGACCAGCATTGTCATGCCATCGGCGGCCAGGTCCCGCATCACGGCCAGCACTTCCACGGTCAGCTCCGGGTCCAGCGCGCTGGTGGGCTCGTCAAAATAGATGATCTTGGGGTCGGTGGCAATGGCGCGGGCAATGGCCACGCGCTGCTGCTGCCCGCCGGAAAGCTGGGTGCCGTCCTCGGCCTGGTCCAAAAAGTTGGCGCAGCGCAGCAGCGTGGTCTTGCCGGAACCGGAAGGCCCGATCAGCGAAACGACTTCACCCTTGTGCACCGTCAGGTCCACGCCTTTCAGCACATCCAGTGTGCTGAACGATTTGCGGATTCCGGTGATTTTCAGCATCTCCTGCATGGCGGCACCTCCTCAGGAATTCTGGCTGAAGCCCTTGGCGTTCAGCTTTTTTTCGCCCCAGCGCTGGACCTGCGTCAGGATGGTGGAGAACATCAGGTAGATAAAGGCAACTTCCAGATAAAGCGGCAGCGATTCATAGGTGCGCGCCACAATGCGCTGGGTGGCCATAAACATCTCGGTTACCGTAATGTTTGCGGCAAGGGAGGTATCTTTGAGCAGGGAAATCAGCGAGTTGAACAGCGGCGGGAACGCCGTGCGCAGTGCCTGCGGCAGCACAATGCGGCGCATCGTCTGCAGATAGGTCATGCCAACGCAGTACCCGGCTTCCATCTGACCAGCGGGAACAGATTCCAGCGCGGCACGGATGGTCTCGGCGCAGTAGGCACCCTCATTGATGGCAAAGCAGGCCACAGCAGCCGGGAACGGGTCAATCAGCACGCCAAGACTGGGCAGGCCGTAAAACACCACGAACAGCTGAACCAGCACCGGGGTGCCGCGGATGACCCAGACATAAAACCGGGCAAGCTGGCGCAGAACGGGGATTTTGGCGGTCTGCACAAGGGCAGTAATCAGCGCAATGACCAACGCAAGCGCAAAAGAAATGATCGTAAGCGGCAGGGTGACCGTAAGGCCGTTAATTAAAATCTTAGGAAAAGAGTCGATCAAAATGCCGACCAGACGTGTATTCACAGCGGAGTCCTTTCCGTTTTTGCAAAACAAGATAAAAATAGACAAATTACCCATCATTATACTAGGGTATGGGAGAAAAAGCAAATTAAATCTGCTTCATAAAATAAAGCAGAGTACAAAATGGCAGGCAAAAACACAAAAGCCCGCTTGAAAAGCGGGCTTTTGTGCATAGAGGGGTGGGAAAGTATATAAAGGTCAGAAGATGGTAATGTAATAAATGGGAACTTAAAGGGGCTGTACTCTGTTTTTCTCTTTCTTGTTACAAGTACATTATAGCCTTGATTATTAAAATGTCAAATGCAATACTTGCAATTTTGTTTTGCTTTTATTATAATGATGCCCAGATAACTTAAAATAATTCAGCATATGCACAGAAAATGAAAGAGTTTTCGGTTTTGTAATGCCATACAAGGTTTATTTGCTTTATTTTATTTTTATTGTGCTCATTGACTAAAACTGACAGGAAGTGACTCGACATGGATGAATTAGACAGCAAAATCATCCAGCTTATGATGCGCAACGCCCGCATGCCGGTCAAGGAAATCGCCAAACAGGTCAACCTGACCAGCCCGGCGGTGTCCAGCCGTATCCACCGCATGGAGCAGGAGGGCATCATCGGCGGCTATACCGTGCGCCTGCACCACCCCGGCGAGAATAACCGAGTCCAGGCGCTGATTTCCATCCAGACGGCGGCATCGGAACGGGACCATTTCCTTAAAATGATCCAGGGCGAACCGCAGATCCTGCAGTGCTACCGCGTGACCGGCAGCTATAACTTTATCGTCAAGGTCAGCTGCCCCGGCATTGATGCACTGGAACACCTGCTGACCCACCTGCAAAAGATGGGCAACACCAACACCCAGATCATTCTTGCCACACCGCTGGACCGCAGTCTGAGCCTGGAAGGGGACGTATAAATGGAATTGCATATTTGTAAACAATGCGGTCTGGTGGCTCCCAAGGGAACTACCGTCTGCCCGCGCTGCGGCCGTGCGCTGCCCCCCACCAAAGCAGAAGCCAGCCGCCCGCGCTATACCATCCATGTGGACCCGGATATGGTTCAATACTGGGATGATGAAGACGAGGATGAATTTCCGCTGAAAGAGGATCCCTTTTTCATGTGGTATGGGGGCGAGCAACAGGAAGAGATGGGCACTGGGCATTACCTTGCAACGCTGCTGTTGTTTGCCATCCCGGTGGTGGGCCTTATCATGATGATTTACTGGAGCCTTTGCGGCAGCAAATGGGAGGAACGCCAGAAGCTGGCCACTGCCTGCATGATCAAGCGGCTGGTGGGGGACCTGGTCATTCTGGCCCTGCTGATTGCGGCGCACAGTGTGATCGTTGGCCTTTCTTACATGCCCATCCTGCTTGGCGGCATGGGTTATTAAAAGGAGGGAAGCACAGTGAAAGCAAGCGTGATTATCCCCAATCTGAATGGTGCTGGCTGGCTGCGGGATTCCATCGAATCCATCTGGGCGCAGACTGAGCAGGACTTTGAGCTGATCGTGATCGATAACGGCTCCACCGATGAAAGCCTCGAAATTGCCCGCAGCTACTGCGGTAACTCCCGCTACCACCTGATCGAAAACAGCGAGAATACCGGTTTTTCCCATGCGGTCAACCAAGGCATCGCCATGGCCAAAGGCGAGTATATGGCCTTGTTCAATAACGATGCCTTTGCCGAACCGAACTGGTTGGAAGAGCTGCTGAAAACCGCTGAGAGCGACCCGAAGATTTTTGCGGTATCCAGCCTGATGCTGCGCTATTACGAGCCGGAACTGGCCGATGACGCCGGAGATTATGTGACGATTCTGGGCTTTGCCTGCAAGCGCGGCGACGGCCTGAAAGCCAGCCGCTACCAGAAGCCCTGCCGTATTTTTTCTGCCTGTGGCGGCGCAGCACTGTACAGAAAATCCATTTTGGATAAAATTGGCGTTTTTGACGAATTGTTTTTTGCCTACTATGAGGATGTTGACCTCAGCTGGCGCGCCAACAATTTTGGTTATAAAAACGTCTATTGCCCCACCGCAAAGTGCCGCCATATCTGCGGTGCCACCACCGGTGCGGTGCGGTATAACCCATTCAAAAGCATTCAGAGCGGCCGCAACAGCATTCTGCTGCCCTACAAAAATCAGCCGGTGGTCATGCTGGTTGTCAATTTTATCCCCATGCTGCTGGGCTATTTGTTGAAAGTTATCATGTTCCGTCACCGCGGCTTCGGCAATGATTATGCCAAGGGCTATGCGGAAGCCAAGATCGCTCTGCCCAAAATCAAAAAGCCCAAATTTTACTGGCGTAATCTGCCTAACTATTTATGGTGCGAGGGCAGCATGATCGTTGGGCTGTTCCGCTACCTGGTCTACCGCGTTCAGCGCGCGCTGAAAATTACCTGAAAGATAACGGAAGCAATAGAATAAAATAAAGCATGTGATTTCCCGCCCGACAAAGGTGGAAAAAGCACATGCTTTTTGTATTTGTGGAATCGTGTTATATCTAAATATGTCTATATTCTGTAGAGAAACGTAGGGGTACACACGAACATGTGGCTGATGAGGCAAGGCCCGATGCGCGGGACGATGCAAGCATCGTCCCCTACAAATTTTGGCCAGGGCCATCACAATTTTGCAATGCGCAATAAGGCAGAGTTGGAAGAAAACCTACAAATGTTTGCTGGGGTTTCGTGGATATTCGTTATTTTCTCCCGCGCTGCAATTCGATCCAGGCCAGGTCTCCGCGCTCCAGGCCGTGGATCAAAACCTCGGCAGTGGCAATGTTGGTGGCAACGGGGATGGCGCGGGTATCGCACAGGCGCAGCAGGGTAACGGCGTTCGGCTCATTGGGCCGGGCGTTGACGGGGTCACGGAAAAACAGCAGCATATCAATTTCGCCGCAGGCAATCATGGAGGAAATCTGCTCGGCACCGCCGCGTGCACCGGGGTACAGGCAGCGAACCGGCAGCCCACAGGTATCGTGTACCACTTTGCCCGTCACGCCGGTGGCAACCAGTTCGTTCTGAGACAGAATACGCACATAGGCTGTGCAGAACTGGGCCAAAAGCTCTTTGCGGGAATCATGGGCAATCAATGCGATCCTCAAGGTGGGTGCCTCCTATAATTACAGTTATTTTATATAATATCATAGAATAGATTGCTGAAAAATGCAAGCCACCTTTGGTTAAACCGCCCGCTAACCCCGAAAAAGCGTGCAGTGTTACCAAAAAACTTTACACGATTTTGGCAAAACCGCTTTGTGCGAATGTGCTATAATATGTACAATAAATACATAACCTGTAAGGCACCAAAAGCGCCGCACAGGCAAAGGAGGAAAAACGCTATGAAAAAATCCGCACAGACCGTCATTCGGGAAGGCGCCTGCTATACTATCGCTGCCGCCAATGGCCGCGTGCTGGAAGTTGCCGATTTCAACACCGAGAACGGCGCATCCATCCGCCTGTGGAGCTATGAGGGTCAGCCCTGGCAGCAATGGATTTTTGAGGAAGCCGCCGAAGGCCAGTACCGCATCAAAAACCGCTTTACCGGCAAGGTGATGGACCTGGCCATGAGTGGTGTTGTGAACGGAACCTGGGTGCACCAGTGGGAGAAAACCACCGGCAAGGGCCAGCGGTGGGAGATTGTTCCCGCCGATGGCGGCAAGGCCAAGATCCGCAATGTGCTGGCTGATAAGGTCATTGACCTGGTAGGCATGCGGGTCGATAACGGTACCCAGGCCCAGATCTGGCAGGATGTGTTTGGCGAAAACCAGCTGTGGAGCATCCAGCCCGTGCCGGATAAGCTGCTGCAAAAGGATATGCCAAAGCCGGAACCCAAGAAAACGGCCCCCAAGTCCACCCGCACCCAGACCGGCACCGGCCGCGCCAAAAAGACCGGCGGCAAAGGCGGACGCCGCGCAGCCAAGTAAAGCAGAGAAAACCGAATAAATAAAATTGAAACAGCCCGCTCATCCGGCAACAAACGGATGGACGGGCTGTTGCGGTTACATTTTGAAAGCCAAACTTTACTGGCGGATCATGCGGTAGCCAACGCCGATGTGGGTCTGGATATAGCGGGGGTGGCTGGGGTCTTCCTCAATTTTTTTGCGCAGCGTTGCCATAAATACGCGCAGGGACGGCGTATCCGATGCGGCCGGGCTGCCCCAGACTTCGTTCAGCAGATAGTTGTGGGTCAGCACTTTGCCGGTGTTCTTGGCCAGCACGCAGATCAGCTTGTACTCAATGGGGGTCAGGTGAATCTCCGTTCCGCCGCGGTACACACAGCCTGCGGCATAGTCAATGCGCAGTTCTCCGTTCTCGTATATGCTGGCCTGGTCACCTGCGCGGGAAGTATCATACCGCACACGGCGCAGCGCCACGCGCAGCCGGGCCAAAAGCTCCTCTACGCTGAACGGCTTGGTCAGGTAATCATCTGCACCGGCATCCAGGGCAGATACTTTGTCGGTATCATCACTGCGGGCCGAAACCACCAGAATGGGCACGTTGCTCCACCCGCGAATCTTGCGGATCACATCAATACCGTCCATATCCGGCAGGCCAAGGTCCAGCAAAATTACATCCGGCCGTGCCGAAGCAGCTTCCAACAGGGCACCGGCTCCGTTCTGTACACGGTGGTACTGATAATTGCGGGTTTCCAGTGTGGTGGAGATCAGCCGTGCAACAGCCGGGTCATCCTCCACCACAAGGATCAGCGGTTTATTCATACAGGGTCACCTCAGTTCGCGGGAGTGTAAAACGGAAGCAGGCACCGTGCGGTGCAGCGTTCTGTACATCGATCACACCGCCATGGGCGGCAACAATGGAACGGCACAAGGCCAGCCCAAGACCCAGCCCGCGGCGGCCATCGCTGCGGGTTTTGCCAAGGGTATAAAACATATCAAACAGCTTGTCCCGGCTTTCTTCCGGGATGCCGGGGCCGTCATCCGTTACGCAGATGCGGACAAATTTACCCTCCGGCGCGGCGAAAAGCTCGATGCGGGAATGTTCGGGGGTATATTTGATGGCGTTGTTGATGAGGTTCACCAGCACCTGCTCGATCAGCTGGGCGTCCATATCGGCCATCAGCAGGTCATCCGCCACGTTGGTCACAATGGTGTGGCGGGCGGCGTCATGGTCTAAATGCGCCAGTACATCATCAAAAATGTCTTGAATCAGCTCCGGCTGAATGCGCAGGTTTACCTGGCCGTTCTCCATCCGGGTGATGGAAAGCAGATTTTCCACCAGATGGTTCAGCCAGTTGGCGTCCTCATAAATTGCGGCAGAAAGCTCCCGGCGCTTTTCCTCGGTCAGCAGGGGATTTTTCTCGGTCAAAATCAGCGCGTTGCCGGAAATGCTTGTCAGCGGGGTGCGCAGGTCATGGCTGATGCTGCGCAGCAGGTTGGCGCGCAACTGTTCCTGGCGGGCGGCTTCCTCAATTTCGCGCCGGGCGCGGTTGGAGGCTTCTTTTTCCAGCGCCAGGGAACACACATCCAGGATGGATAATGCCAGATTGTGCTCATAGGTGCTGAACTCATGCAGCGCCGGGCAACTGCGGTAATCCGTCTGGGCGGGAGGGGGCAGAATCAGGGTTCCCGGTGCAATGTGCTCCGGTGCGGGGGCAAAGCAGACCGGGCGCTCCAACAGCTTGCCCAGCTGGGTGGCCGTTATCCGCAGAATGGTGTCAGGGTCCTCGGCCCCCAACAGGCTGCGGCTGGCTTCCAGCAGCACCTGCGAAGCATAGGCTTTGCGCTCGCTTTGGGCGGCCTGCACCTTGATACGCCCCGTCAGCGAGGAGCAGAGCAGCGAAACGCAGAGCATGACCACTGCCGTTACCATGTCGTCTGACCGGATGCGGAACTGCATAAAGGGGTCAATGAACATATAGTTGACCAGCATCACCGAGAACAGCGAAGCCACAACGCCGTACACCAACCCCGATGTAAAGACGTTGATATACATGACGCCCAGGATATAGGTCAGGATATAGTTGGAAGAAACAAAATCCAGCCGGAAAAATACCCAGCTTGTCAGCGTACACAGCGCAAGGACCAATGCGGTCAGGGCGAAGTCCCGCAGCCAAAGCAGGGCAGGTTCGCGTTGCGGCATGGGTGCAGGCTCCTTTCCACTACAGGGCAGGGAATGCGGCAAGGCGGCCCAGCACTGTATTTATCCTATGGCAACACCGCACAATTCCCGCCTTGCGGCTTAAGCACCGCTCCGGCAGCTGCGGCACGGCATCTGCGTTGCCAAAATGCTCGATAAGACATCCACGGCAGCCCCGGCACTTTTTTGTACGCTGGGCGGGGCATTGGTTGAAATCAGGCCGCAAATCGGTTATACTATTTTGTAATAATTGGATTGTTCTGCCCTGCGGGCGGTATTGCCATATAAAAAGGAGTGTTTTTACAATGTCCCATACCGTTATGGTGACCGGTGCCGATGGCTTTATCGGCAGCCATCTGGCCGAAGAGCTGGTAAAAAGCGGCGAGAAAGTGCGTGCTTTCTGCCTGTATAACTCGTTTGGTTCCCTGGGCTGGATCGATACCCTGCCCCCGGAGATCCGCAATGAAATGGATATCTTTATGGGCGATGTACGTGACCCCAACGGCGTGCGTACTGCCATGCGCGGGCAGGAGCGCGTGTTCCATCTGGCTGCCCTGATTGCCATTCCGTTCAGCTACCACAGCCCGGACAGCTATGTGGATACCAACATCAAGGGCACCCTGAACGTGCTGAACGCCGCCCGCGAGCTGGGCACCCAGCGCGTGATGGTTACTTCCACCAGCGAAGTATACGGCACCGCCCAGTATGTGCCCATTGACGAGCACCACCCGTTCCAGGGCCAGAGCCCCTACTCTGCCACCAAGATCGGCGCGGACCGCCTGGCCGAAAGCTTTTACCGCAGCTTTGACCTGCCGGTTTCCATTGTGCGTCCCTTCAACACCTATGGCCCGCGCCAGAGCGGCCGCGCCATCATCCCCACCATCATCACCCAGCTGCTGGCCGGCCAGCAGGAAATCAAGCTGGGCAGCCTGACCCCCACCCGCGACTTTAACTATGTCAAGGACACCGCCCACGGCTTTATGGCCATTGCGGACTGCGATGCCGCCATTGGCCAGGAAATCAACATTGCCACCGGCGTGGAACATTCCATCGGCGATTTGGCCAATGAGCTGATTGCCCAGATCAACCCCAGCGCCAGGATCGTCTGCGAAGCCGAGCGCCTGCGCCCCGAAAAGAGCGAGGTCAACCGCCTGCTGGGCGATGCCACCAAGCTGCGCACCCTGACCGATTGGAAACCGCAGTATACCTTTGAACAGGGCCTTGCCGAAACCATTGAGTTCCTGCGCGGCAACCTGGACCAGTACAAGGTCGGCCAGTACATTCTGTAAGGCCGGTTGTAAGGGAGTTTTATGCCAATAAAATTACAAAAGCTGCCCGCCGCTGTGCGGTGGGGGCTGGCTGTGCTGTGCGCCGCCGTGTGCGGCGTGTTGTGGGCCTATTACTGGCGGGTGTTCTTTGGGCTGGATAACCGTGTGTTCCCCCTGGTGGTTACACTGGGGTGTGCGGCCTTTCTGGAAGTATGCCTGCTGGCCGGGTATTGTGTGCGGCGGTTTGCAAAAGGATTTGCGGCAAAAGGGGCCGTGTGCATCTTTTTGTGCGGGCTGCTGTTTGCATTTGCCAACCCGCCGCTGCAAACGCCGGACGAAGCCGACCATTACCTGCGCACCTATGCCATCTCCACCGGGCACTTTGATTTTGATGCTTCCCGCACCTACCCGGACGATGTGGCATACCTGCTGGAAGCGTTCCCCGGTGCATGGGTGAATGCGCATACCTCTGCCGGTGTGGGCACTGACCCCGATACCGGGGCGGAAAAAGCCTATAACACCGCGGGCTATGCCCTGAAGCAATACGGCAAGGACGGCGTAGTGCAGAGCATGGCGGACAGCTTTGCCCTGTACCTGGCGCACGATGTGCGGGATTCTGTGCCGGACCCAGTCAGCGAGCCGGTCAGCTTTCTGGTCATTCCATTCCTGCCGGGCGCGGTCGGTATGGCGCTGGCACGCCTGCTGGGCTTTGGCGCGCTGGGCTGCCTGTATGGCGGGCGCATCGTCAACCTGCTGGCCTACACGCTGTTGTGCGCGTTGGCGCTGGCCAAAGCGGAGCGTTACCGCCCGGCCTTTGCGGCCATTATGCTGCTGCCGATGTCGCTTTTTATGGGGTCGTCGCTGAGCTATGATGCAACCCTGCTGGGCTGCTATTACCTGATGCTTGCCCTGCTGACCCGCAAGGAGTGGAACACCCAAACGGCGGGCATTTACACTGCCGCCTGCATCTTTGTCAATATCGCCAAACCGTACCTGAACCTTTTGTGGGTCCTGCCCATCTTTTTGGTGGCAAAACGGGAATGGCATGCCAAGGGACGCCGCCCGCTGTGGGCGCTGGGCGGCTTTGGCGGTGCTATGGCCGTTACCCTGCTGACGGAATGGTACGGAACGGCGTTCCGCTATAACTATCCCATCATTGAGCGCCAGGGCGGCAGCACGGTAAACGGCGGTGAACAGTTGGCCTTTGTGCTGCGCAACCCTCTGCGGACCATTGCTGCGTTCTGGGGGACCCTGGGAGAGAATGATTTCTTTATTGGGCAGCTCGGCCTGTTCGGCTGGAAGGACCTGCCCATCAGCTTTTTGAACCTGACCGGCCCGCTGGTGCTGCTGTTGGCCGCCCTGCTGGCTGCTGCGCAGCCAAAACGCGCCGATGCGTTCCCCACCCGCCGCCGCGTGGGTGGGGCGGCGCTGCTGGCGCTGGTGTACGCCGCCGGTGCCATGGCAGCCATGTATATCACCTATACCCCGGTGGGCATGGTGCGCATTGTGGGGCTGCAGGCGCGGTATTTCCTCTGCGTCTGGCTGGCATTGCTGCCCGCCCTGGCCGTGCTGCTGCGCAAAACCATCCGCCCCGCCATCACGGAAGAAAAGGCCGAAGCGGCCATCACCCCGCTGTGCGCCTGCTATGCCGTTTTTGGCGCTGTGCTGCTCTTCCAGCACTACTTTGTGGGGCCGGTGTACGTCGTATACGCGTGAGCTGGCTTACGCGTATATGAGAGAATAGTTAAAAATAATGGCGGTGTGCCCGTGGCACGATCAAATCTGCGGTTTTTCGCGGCTTTTGCGTGATAGTCTGCGAATATAGAATCAGCCTTTATATGCTACCTTGCCCCAATTTTCTGAGCCGCCCACTGGGCGGCAATTCACCGCTAATGATTCACCGCTAATGATTCATTGCTAATTACTAATTTAATTCTGATTCCGGGAGGTGCTGTACCGTGCAGATTGTATTCGGCCTGCTGTTTTTGCTGTTCTTCTCCGCATGCTGTCTGTGCGTGGCGGCATGTACCCGGTTCGATTTATCATCATGGCGGTCTGGCTGGCCGGCGGGGTCTACTTTGGGGTGCGTGCCGGGTGGCGGGCTATCCGGCGGGCGCTGTTCAGCCCCGGCTTTTTGCTGTTTGTGGGCGGCAGCTGCTTTTTGTGGGTGCTGTTTGCTTTGCAGCAGCCCATGTTTACCCAGTGGGATGAATTTACCGCCTGGGGCCTTGCCCCCAAGATGGTGGCGGAGCGCGCTGCGCTGTATGTGGCGGATCCCATCAACCTGACGGCGAGCTTTACCTACCCGGCAACCAGCCTGGTTTCCTATCTCTTCCAGCACGTACCGGGCCAGTTTTATGAATGGCAGTGCCTGGCCGGGCTGGATATTTTGTTCCTGGCCTGCATTGCCCCGGCGGCAGCTATGCCGCGCAAAAACTGGGCGGGTGCTGTGTTGGTGTTTGCTGCGGGCTTTCTTCTGCCGTTCTTTTTCAGCGTGGTTCCGGCGGGCACCCCATCCACCATGTACGCCAACGCCATGGCGGATACCCCCCTGGCGCTGCTGTTTGGCGGAACCCTGTGCCTGTATGCCGCGGCGGGCGGGCGCAAAACCGGCTTTTTTGCCTGTGCTATGCCACTTGCCGTGCTGACCATGACCAAAGATATCGGTTTTGCCTATGCCTTGATCGTTACGTTCCTGATCGGGCTGGATCAGCTGTTCGGTACGCCGCACCCGGATACAAAGCCTGCCCGCATTTTCGGCGTATCGCTGGCAAAATGCAGTATTCTGGCGGCGGTGGTGCTGGCGGTGTTTATCAGCTGGAACCGCTATACCGCCGCCGTGACCCCAACCGAAACCACTGGGGCCAGCGTGGGCAGCGCGGGCCTGAGCTATGGTGCTGTGCTGACCGGCGGCATCAAGCAGCTGCTGGGCATTGGGCGCGAAGAACGCTTTGCCCAGATCATGCAGAGCATGGGCCAGGCATTTTTGTACCGCCGCGTCTGTTTGGTGGGCGCGCCCATCATGGCCGTCAGCTGCATTCTGCTGCTGTTCACGGCGGCCTTTGTGGCAGCGCCTGCCGGTGCCGCACGCCGCCGCACCGTGGTTGGCTTTGTGGGCGGGGCGTTCTGCTTTGCCGCGCTGTATCTCTTCCACCTGATTTTGTATTTCTACAATTTCTCCGAGGCCGAAGGCTCCGCCTTGAAGGACTATGAGCGTTATATCGCGCCCTACCTGCAGGGGTGGATGCTGTACGGCTTCTGTGTGCTGGGCTTTGCGGTGGGGCAGGGCAGCGGCGCGGCGCAGCGGCTGGGCCGTGCGGCGCTGGGGCTGGCCGCTGCGGCAGTGCTGGGTATTTTTGCCTGGCGCGGTGTGCCCGCAGCCGGGTTCTGGACCAACGCCGACAGCCTGTACACCCTGCGCCGCGATGTAAAGAACCGCGCTGAAGCAATGAACACCGTGCTGGACTGGCCGGACCGCGTGCTGGTCATCAGTCAGGGCGATGATGCCACCCGCTGGTACTACTACAAGTATGAGCTGACCGCCAAGGTGGTCAACGGCTATGGCGGTACCTGGTGGGGCAACGATGATTATTCCAGCCGGTGGGACTCCGACTTTATGAACCTGGTGGAAAGCCTGAACTGGACCTTGTATGACTTTGAGGCGGTCTGCACCGCAGACTCTCTGACCGCCTATATGGAAGAAAAGCAGATCGACTACCTGCTGATCGACCGCGCGGACGACTATCTGGAGCGGGAGTTCAGCAGCCGGTTCGAAGGCGGGCTGAAAGCGAATATGCCCGCAACCCTCTACCGGTTTGAAGGCCGCAGCAAGCCTATCGCCTTTACCCCGGTGGCTGTGGCAGAAAGCGGGGTGGTACAATGAAAGATAAACGCCCAACCAAGCGTTTTGCCGCCCCCGCCCGTGCGGGCCGCCCGCTGCGCCCCCAGCAGCTGCTGATATTGGCATATGCCGCCGCTGTTATTGTGTGGCTGGTGTACGTGCTGGTGGGCAGCGCTGTGATGCTGAACCATAAAGCAGACGGCACTATGGTGACCCGCACCCTGACGGCGGATGACCTGGAATTTGAAAGCTTTGTCAATTATGATGACGATGAATGGCATACCGCGCCGGTGGATGAACCCGGCTGGTATCTTTCCACCGACAACGACCCGCACATCATCTGGCGGGGCGAAGCCTGGCTGGAAACGGTGGAGCTGGACGCCGTGCACTACCTGCCGCCCGGCAGCGTAGCATTGTATTACCTGCGCCCCGGCCAGACCGAGTACAGCGAGACCCAGAAAGTTTTTGCCCGCGTGAGCGGCGAAAACCAGTATACCTTTGACCTGGGCGGCCTTACCGTGACCGGGCTGCGCATTGACCCGGACAGTGTGGGCGGCGTGCCTACCCGGCTGGACGGCGTGGTGCTCAACCCGGTGCAGCCGTGGTACCTGCGCTTTGTGCCAAACGGCGGCCAATGGCTGCTGCTGTTGTTTGCCCCGGCTGTGGGGGCTGCGTTTGCCTGCCTTGCCGTTGATGTTTTCCGCAAAAAGTAAAAAAGAGCCCTGTGGGGCGGTGCGCCCATGGCTTGGGGGCACACCCGCAGGGCTTTTATGTTGTATAAAATGGTGATTCTATGGAGCTGCTTTGCATCCTTGCCGCGCTGGCGGTGCTGTTTTTGTTCTGCGCGTTCCTAACGCTCAAATGTAACCTGCATGCTGCGCTGGCCCCGCTGAGCGCGCTGGGCATTGCCGTTGCCTGGCTGACGGCTGCGGGCATGGCAAACCTGCTGCTGCCCGGCACTGTGCTGCTGTGGGCGGTGTTTGCGGGCAGCGGCGTGTGGGCGCTGGTGCCCCACAAAGGCCAGCGCCCGGCCTACCGCCGCCTGGTTACACCGGGGGCGGTGCTGTTCTGGGGCATGGCGCTGGCATTTGCGGTGTACTTTTTCATCCGCCAGCCGCTGGCAACCAAGTATGATGAACTCAGCCTGTGGGCTACCGCCGTAAAGGTGACCAAGGCGGATAACCGCCTGTATGCCCTGGCTACCCTTGGAACCCCCTGGCCCCAGACCCAGAACCCCGGCCTGCCGCTGCTCTCCTACTTCTTCCAGTTTTTGGGCCATTATGCAGACTGGAAGATCTATGTGGCGTATGATGTGCTGGCCGCCGCCGTGTTTGCCGCGGTGCTGGGCGGGCTGAACTTCCGCCAGTACCGCATTGCGGTGCCGCTGGCAGCAATCTGCTGGTTTGCCCCCTGGTTTTTGACGGTGTATAACCATACGATCTATCTGGATACCACTTACATGACCGCCTATGGCGATGTGCCCGCGGGCCTTGCACTGGGCGGCGCTGTGGCGCTGTGGCTGGCGCTGCGCAAAACCGGCGGCCCCAAGTGGGCCGTACTGCCGGTACTGGCGCTGGCGGCCAACATCAAGGCCAACACCTTTGTGCTGTCTCTGGTGGCGGCGGGGCTGATGGCTGTGGATGCCTGGCTGTTTGCGGAGCACCCCTTCAAAAAGGGCCTTGCCCGCCGCACCGGCTTTGCCATTGCCTGCTTTGCCGCGCCCATGCTGATCTATTATTTCTGGAACATCCGCTATGTGGGCATTCTGGTTGCCAAAAGTGCCAGCGAGGGCGGCACCGGCGAAACCAGCGCCCCCTTGTCCGCTGTGGTCATCAACGGCATCAAGATTTTGCTGGGCCAGCCGGTGGAGGGCTTTTACGCCGAGCGCCAGAGCCAGTTCACCCAAGCCATGGCCGATATGGGCCACCAGTTCTGGACTTCGGATGGTCGGCTGAGCATGATCGGCCAGGGCCGCAATGTTGTGGTGCTGATTCTGCTGGTGTTCTTGGTGGCGGCCATCTGCGCCAGAGGCCGCCAGCTCAAGTTGCGCATTGGCTGCATCGGGGTGCTGTCCCTTGCATGCTTTGTGGGGTATAACCTCATGCTGGCGCTCAGCTATGGCTTTATTTTCAAGCCAGATCAGGCCGTGGGGCTGGTGGATTATAACCGCTATATCTATACCTACTATATCGGCTGGTTCTTTATGGCGCTGGCCTGCTGGAGCACCGCCCTGCAAACCGCGGATGGCGAACAGAAAGCCTCGGCCCGCCACTGGATTGCCCTGGCGGGCCAGGCCGGTGTTCTGCTGATGGCCGCCGCCATGCTGGTGCGGGTGAACGGCATGATCCTGCCGCAGCTTTCGGTGCTGGGCTTCTCGGATGGCGAATTCGCCGACCGCAAGACCGCCCGCACCGAAGCTGACTGGCTGCGCAGCGATTACCTGAACGAAAACGACCGCGTGTTTTTTGTCAGCCAGGGGGATAACGGCGAACACTGGTTCTCTGCCGTGTTTGATTTTTACCCCGTCCTGGTGGATTACTCCGGCGTGGGGGCCACGCAGGAGGGCGGCGGCGGAACCTTCGGCCTGCCGGAGCTGGAACCGCAGGAGGAGGGCGTGAAGCAGCGCTACTACCACCCCTACACCGCTGAACGCCTGGATGAAACCGTGCGTGCCAACGGCTGTACGGTGCTTTACCTGCAAAAGATCGACGATATCTTTGTGCAGAGCTATCAGAACCTGTTTACCGACCACCTGGCCGCTGCGCAGGCGGGGCAGACCCTGCTCTACCGCGTAACGGATGCCGGGTATGAGCCGGTCACAATGCAGATGAGCAAGGAGGCGGCCCAATGAAAGAGATGACATGGAAAAGCCGCCTGAACCGACTGTTTGCCCATCGCTTTGCCTTGCCGGTGCTGTGCTGGTGCGCGGCGCTGGTGTTCTGGCTGGTGCAGGGTGCGGTGGCCTTTGCGGGGGACAGCTCCGCCAAGGCAAAAGGCACCCTGACTGAAACCTCGATTCCCATTGAAAGCTGGCAGCTGGCCGAGCTGACCTGGGGGGAGCCGGGGGAGAACAGCGCACCCCAGGGCCAGCTGATTACCACAGGCGGCGACCCGCAGATGATTTTGGAGGATGTATCCGGCCGCGTGGTGCGTACCGTGAGCTACAACGTGGAGTTTGACGGCGATTCCCGCGAAATGTGCCTGTATTACACCACAAAAATGGGGGAGCCCTACAGCCAGGACCGCCGCGTCTTCCCCAAAGTGCTGGCAGACGGCACCTATGTGTACACCCTGCCGCGCACCCAGATCGTGGCACTGCGGCTGGATCCCTGCAGCCCCGATGAAAACAAGACCGTGGGCCTGACCTTTACTCCGCAAAGCATTACCCTGAACGCCGCCAGCACCCTGCCCGGCGGGGCAGATTACTTTATCCCCGCCTGGTACCAGCTGTTCGGCCTGATCGTGTACCCCGCCCTTGCCGCCGCCGCATTGGATTGGCTGTGGGCCGTGGGCAGACAGCTTGCCAAAAAGAAACAATAACCCGACAATAGCCTGATACAACAAAGCACCGTGCCGCAAGCAGGAGAACCCCCTGCATGGCGGCACGGTGTTTGTTGTTGGTATGGGTGAAATCAGCAAAAGGCATCCCCCAGCCGAGAGCGAATGTATTCCAGGAACGCGGCAGATGCTGGGGCATATTGCCATCGGGTGGTGCTGTCCTGGGCATTGTTCCCGGCCATGGTGGCCACCGGCACCGACAGGATCTTCGCCAACCTGTTCTGGATGGGGGTGATGATCTGGAGGAAATGAAAAGCGGGCTAAGCAGCCAAGAAGGAATCACAATGTTGAGGCAACACCGCATAATTCCCGCCTTACGGCTTAAGCACCGCTCCGGCGGCTGCGGCACGGCATCTGCGTTGCCAAAATGCTCGATAATGTCGGGTTGCACCTCGCTCGCCGTATCGGCACTTAGAATTATGCGGTATTGCCTTGAGAATCTTGAATGACACAACCAAAAAGCACCGGACAAAAATTTGTCTGGTGCTTTTTGGTGCGCTCGCGGGAATTCGAATCCCGGACACCCTGATTAGAAGAGCCCACCGGGCAGAACACTCTGACTTTAGAAGTTTCGAGTTTTCACTATTTTTGTGCAAAGCATCGTGATTTTCCGCCCGGCAATTTCTGCACCCTTTGTCGTATTTTGCAAGTCAGAGTACCCATTGCAACCCTTGAAACCGTGCAAAAACAGTGCACTTACTCTGGGATAAATAAAAAATGATGATTTTTAATCCATGACTTGGTGGCGATTTGAGTGACCACAAAGGTAAATTTGATACACGGAAAGAAGAATGCCCACTCGTCTGAGGAGTTCTCAGGGGAGTGGGCATTTCTGTATAATGGCATTTTGTATATGTCACTTG
>QWCY01003305.1_pt1 | contig 18741 bp, 11 predicted proteins | sample 1972631 | NCBI WGS metagenome assembly QWCY01 (sample SAMN09866696, study PRJNA288562) | Human gut metagenome isolate pre1_stool, whole genome shotgun sequencing... | isolation source: gut | host: Homo sapiens | place: USA: California
TATTGCAGCCGACATATTGAATGTAGAGGAGGAGGATATCATAGAAGAGGCAAGAAGGGATAATAAGTTGTATTCGGACGAAGACAAGAACCTGTTTGTGCCGGTCCGGTGGATTGGGGACTGGTATAATGATGCTCTGGCTACTTTGGGGATATCGAGTGTCATCTATATACAGACTAAGGGAACGGGGAAAGTTAAAATATTAATTGAAAGAGACCTAGAGTAACATGAAAAAGAAAATATTTACAATGGGCAAGGTGTATGATTTGGGTACACTAGGAGTCAATGAGATAGAAAATGCTGTTCAAGCGGATCTGGATAAGGTCTTTAATGCCGGTGGAGTCAAATTTAAGCTTAGAGAAGTATCGGGGAAAACATTGGAACTGACATTTCTCCGTAAGTACAGGGAGGGGGAAATAGACTGGCTGAATTATGATCCAAAGATGATTTATAATATTGATGCCAACATTATTACTGGGCATAGTTTTAATGGTTTCAGGATACCGGATTACTGGGGAGGACTTCCATATGGTTACCCTTTTTTTATGCCGAAAAGAGAATTTACAAAGTGTTATAGAAATTCGGCTGTACTACTTGGGGCGGATCAGATTGAGAAAGTTAAGATCACAGCACAACCGGAAAAGATAGTTATGAGATTGACATTTTAAAGCAAGAGAGAAGATAGTTAGAGATAGCTGTCTTCTCTATATTTTTGTTCTTGAACTAAAAAAGGATTGTGACCGATGCAGATGGTTACTTGACATGCGAAGTTGGTTTGGATAGATTCAGACTGACCGAGACGTGGGGAGAAATTGATAAGCCATGCACTAGACCGTCTTCACTTGTACGCTGTATGGGTCTCTCCGGGTGGAAAAAAGTATAAAAGCTGCAATGATACATGACAATACTAATTCTGAATATCACTACAACCTTTTCTGGCAGATAAAGAAGAATTTATATCCGAACACCAAACAGTTAGATGAAAAGTGTGCCAATCCAAGCCGTACATTCTTCCTCTTTTTAGATCTGGAAGTATATATCAATCCGAATAAGGACACTATGAACAGTAATGGATACAGGTGATCACTCAACAATCACCTGCAATAAATAAAATTAACTAAAAAAGTTATGAAAATAGATTATTACAAGAAAGACGGGCTGAATGAACGTGTGGGAGAAGAGAAGGAAAAGCTGGAACAAAACCCGTATACCTTCTCCGTTTTCCGCTCAATTTCGAATACGGGCCTTAGAGTATTGGTGAAAGTTACCGACGGGCTGGACGCTCATACACATAAACTATACTATAATGCCATAGGAAAGTTTCTCAAAGTGGAAAGTGATTCACAGGCACAGGACGTTTCACGATATACCAATGTGACCTATGATCCGGAACTTTATTACAATCCGGATTCTTTAATATGGAATATGGAGACAGGAAATACACAACAGCCGGCTCAGATAAAGACCGGAGCAAGGAATCAAAGGAAAATTGAAGACTATAAAGGAGATGTGATTATGGATGAAGATGAGAAAATACAGATTATACTCTCATGGACCAAGAATGAGTTTAAAGAGGGGAGCAGGAACAGGTGTATATATGAAGCCGCCTGTAACCTGTGTGAATATCGAGTGACCGAAGATAAGGCGCTTGAAGTGTTGGCAGAATATGCGGAAAATGGGTTCTCTGTTGACGAGATAGAAAGGGCGGTCAAAAGTGCATATAAACACACGCAACCATGCAGCAAGGAATTATACAGAAAAGAGCCGTTGGGTGAGATGAAGGAGCTGTTTTCAAAAGTTAAAACCGATACGGACTCTAAAAAAGAACAGGGCTTCTCATATTATCCTATTTGTGAGTTCATGTCAGTTTATAGACCCGGAATGAAAGTTGTTATCGTAGACAGTGACGAAGTTGCTGAAATGATGGGACAAATCATACCCGGATTCCAATGGTTCTCAACAAACGGACAACAACTCACCGCCCGGCTACTCAGAGATATACCCAAATCACAGGGAGTACTGGTCTGCCCCCGTTTGCAAGTACTAGACGGCCACCAATGGAAAAGGGAGATAGAAGACCTGCAACGGAACACCGGGTATAACTTGAAAGTCTGGAGATGGTGGGAGAAATTCAGACCGGACATGGAAGACTATCAGAACGAATGCTCGATTTATGATGTGATTTGTAAAGAATAGAACAGGAAGAAGGGGACAATGCTTTTACGGCATTCATCTCCTTTACCTTTTTTAAGCCCTCTTAAAAATCTTTTCTCATAACATATATGATTACCTACATTTCACATCAAATCCACAAGAATGAGAAATGACTCCGAAAATTTATTTTCTAGACACCCTGTAACCCTGGAAAAGGGAGGGGAATGTCCAACCTACAGAGCAAAAATTATCAATCAACTTTAAAATGAACGCTATAACTTAATTCTGAGAATACTTTTCCTTTTAGCGAAGTAAAAAGGGGTATTGCTATAATTCAAACTTAGTATATCCGTCGCCCTCGCATGATTGTATTTTTGCGCTCCTGCATATTTAGAAAAAAATGTTTTGTTAACTCTGTTCAAATGAAAAGAAACATTGTCTATTCTGAATTCATTAGCTGTAATATCAAAACCCTTACCCGAAAGTGATTCGCAACGGTAGGACTGATTATTGTAAACAAGAAAACGATAACCTTTTTCCCTGATCCAACACTTATTATTCAATATTCCAAATTCAGAGGTTGACAAATAATCAATCGTACAGTCTTTCATTGCCAACAATACTTCTTTTACTTCCAATTTGTCTTCCAAGGCTTTTATTTCATAATGTGCCTCAACGGCATCTCCATGGTTAACAACCATAGTTACCTTATAAGACGTAGGAGCTTTCTCTATCTTTATATCCTTTAAACTAACAGTCAAATATTTATCTTCCCCTTTCAATCTAATTTTTCCAATACCACTTCCTACGTGCGAGTCAAACACTCTGTCACCATTATTTACAGTAGGTAAAAACATTATTTTGTTTCCATAACTCAGTGAGTGAAGAAACATCTTCGACTTGTTCAGAAGTATTTTCCCATTCACAAAATGCCTGACTCCAACCTTTGGAGTATAACTATCATCTATATCCCGGGCATAATGAAGTGCCTGCCAAGTCTGTGCAAGATACACCATAAGGTCATTCTGCGTAGAAGGGAAAGCATATTCTATTTCATCATATACATTTCCGGCCAAGTTTCTTTTTTGCATCAACCCGATACATTCCAGACATTCGCCGACATAATGAAAAGCATCTTTATCATGCACAAAAACCGCCATATAGACATGGTTTATAAGCCAGTCAGGATTTCTGAATATTCGCCAGTCCTGCCATGAAGGATATGTCAGCCCGCCATCAGGCAAAGAAAACCATTTCAGGTTATCATAGATTTGTGGAATATTGAACAACAAAAAATCGGGAACTTCTCTCCCTGTCATCTTGTAATCAACAGCAGTTTGCATAGAAAGAATAAACGCGCACATATAGTCAGGGTGAACAATGTTGTGATTCTCTAATGTATAGTCATCATATATATTAGCTCCTTTAAAATCACTAATTTTGAAACCGGAGATAACGGTGTCCGACTTCAGATCATTTGAGGTAATATAAGACGAGAGTACCCATTTGCTGAACAAATATTGCCACTTTGAATAATCCGGATTATCCGGCATCAATAACGAAGCGACATGAAAAATCTGACTATTCCACGCGTTCTCTTCCGAAGCTGTATCATATTTTACTCTATGTGGCGGAACAACATCATAGAATCTTGAAGCCTCTGATTTTACAATACGACATATATTATCCTTTAACGCCAAGGGCAAATCATCCCCTATATACCAGGCAGCCTTTCCCAAAGAGTAAGCCCAGTGTGCACTTTGCCATTGCCGGTTCCAGCTCTTTCCATCGGACGTCGGTATCGAATCATAAGTGGCTACAACATAATTCATCATGGGGATAATATACTCTGTCAACAATGTACTTCTTTCAACTCCAACCAGTTTCGAGTTGTAATCTCCAAAACGGTATAAGAAGGAGAATCCCATAATTGTTCCGGTATTGGGACGAATCCCATGCTCCCCATGGATACTTTTGGTCAGAAGCTTCATAGCGGGATTGTGTTCATATTCTCTGACTTTCCCTAGTAGATAATGAGCCTGCCGGCAGATATTGCCGTAAACCCGGTCTAACATTTGTGTCCTGTCGGCAGGTGCTACCGGCAAACTAAAATTTTCCATGCTTGACGCATAGACAGGTATCAATAATAGCAAAAGCAAATATTTCTTCATTATCTTAAATGATTTTCATTAATATACTATAAAGCAGTTAAGGGGAAACAGTTTAAAATCCAAACCAAACTACTCTACCAGTTCTATTTTCACTTTCTGGTCTTTTACAATAATCTCATACTCGCCTGCTTCCAAAAAGCGTTCACCGTTTTTATTGACAAATCCGAAATCACGTTCCAAATCAACATCAAAGTGGAAAGTCTTTGTTTCTCCTGCTTTGAATTGTTGTTTTTCAAAATATTTCAGTTCCTTCATCGGACGGGTAATCGAACAATACGGATCGGCAATAAACCAATGGACGGTCTCTGCTCCGTCACGGGTACCTGTGTTGGTGACATTCACTTCTACCGAGAGTTTTTCACCACGTTTCACTCGGGTGGCGGAAGGGGTGACAGTCCCGTATTTAAACTCCGTATAGCTCAATCCATGCCCGAAAGGATACAAGGGTTCGCTTGTTATATCTTGGTATATTCCTTGATTTCCGCGACGTCCGCTCTTGCGGCGATTATAATAAATAGGAATTTGTCCGGTAGAATAAGGGAAAGTGATAGCCAATTTTCCCGAAGGATTGATGCGTCCGGAAAGTATCCCTGCCATTGAACGTGCTCCATTGACTCCCGGTTGCCAGATTTCGAGAATGGCATCGCATTGCGATTCCAAACGGTTCAATTCCAAAGGACGTCCGCTGACCAACACCAATACAATCGGCTTGCCTGCTTTTTTCAGTTCCGTCACCAGTTCTTCCTGTATTTGCGGTAAGGCAATGGTAGAGCGGGAAGCGTTTTCTCCACTCCATTCTTTTTTCTCGCCCAAACAAACCACTACAATGTCCGACCATTGGGCTGCGGCCAATGCTTCGGCAAAACCGGAACGGTCATCCCCTTCCACCTTGCAACCTTCCGCATAACGCATTCCCGCTTTTTTCCCAAATTCTGCAAGCAATCCGTCATAAAGTGTTTCCGCATCCTTATCTTGTCCATGTCCACACCAAGAGCCCAATAAGTCCGCTCCGTTCTTTGCCATTGGTCCAATTACAGCAATTCTCTTCTGACGGGCAACCGGCAGCAATTGATTTTCATTTTTCAACAGGACCATAGACTCCTCTGCCAAGCGAACTGCAACTTCCATGCTTTGCGGACGTAAGAAACGTTCTTTTTCGTTCGTCACCGGAGTGTAAGGCTGCTCAAACAGACCGAGACGGAATTTCAAACGTAGTACTCGCCGGACTGATTCATCGATTTGGGCCATTGTAATCTTGCCTTCTTCCACCAGTTCTTTCATGTGCGAATCGTAAGCATGAGACATCATATCCATATCAAGTCCTGCATTAAAGGAATATCTTGCAGCTTCCTTCTTAGTAGAAGCCAAACCTTGATTCTCCAATTGCTTCACGGCTCCCCAATCGGAAACAACAAAGCCGTCATGTCCCCAACGGTTCTTCAGAACCTCTGTCATTGTATAGTGATTGGCCGAGCCCGGTACGCCACTAATATCATTAAACGAACTCATCAGCGTAGCCGCGCCTGCCTTTACTCCTACTTCATAGGGAGGCAAATAAGTGTCCCAAAGTGTCTGTTGTGAGATTTCCGTATATACGTAATCCCGTCCGGCTTCAGAAGCACTGTATCCCACGTAATGTTTCAGACAAGCCGCAACCCTGTCTTTTGCAGATAAATCGTCTCCCTGATAACCGTGTACAGAGGCTGCGGCAAACACTCCATTTGTATAAGGGTCTTCTCCATATCCTTCGGCTACACGCCCCCAACGAGGATCGTGAGCTACATCAATCATTGGCGAAAACGTCCAATCCACTCCCGACATACGGGCCTCTTGTGCGGCTACAGCGCAAGCCTGCTCTACCAAACCTGGGTTCCATGAACAAGCTTGTCCCAATGATATAGGGTATACAGTACGGAAACCATGAATTACATCATAACCAAAAACTATAGGAATACCCAAACGAGATTCTTCCATTGCCTTTTTCTGCATACCGTTACGTAGTTCCGGATCAACATCAAAGTAGATTAGGGAACCGATTTCAGCCGGAATGTTTTTTACTTCCTCACCTATATTATTCACATTATTATTTTGTCCCAATGTATATTGGTTCAGTTGCATTACTTTTTCTTCCAAAGTCATACGTGAAAGAAGATCGTCAATGCGCCTTTCGATTGGAGCTTTTGCATCCTTATACAAGGGCGTACTTTTTTTGTCTTTCGCAGAAAGGGTACATAAAGTTCCCAGTAGGCATAACATATAAATTAATGCTCTCTTTTTCATTTACATCCTCATTTATTTAGTTGGTACTCGAATTTTGTCTGTTGGCTGTTAACGTTACAATGGAACGTGCAAGAATGGTTATTTCCATGCCATTGGAAACATTTCCTACCAGTTTCAGATTCTCCCCATCACGGTCGGAAGTCCTATATTGTTGCCATTCACATTTGGATAAAACATCCCAATCAAATGTGAAAGAACGGTTTTGTTCTTCATAATTAATAATCACCATCACCATACTCTGATCTATATTTTTATATGCAGAGCACATGAGCCCTGTCGGCTCCGTATCTCCTTCGGAAATTAGTTTACCCGTCCTGTCGAAAGCCGAAACTGACAATCGTATTGCTCCAGGACGAATAAAACGACTGTAATTACCTAATGCCCATAATAATTTGGAATCTTCAAAATGGCCATTCAACAATGTGGAATCCGGATACACACGAATCAGTCCATCCTTATAGTCCGCCTGTCCTGTGGCACGCCACCACTGCCAACTCCGTGCCTTTGCATATACGATGTCATGATGGATGACACGAGCCACATATAAAGCTGTTTTCATAGAACGATCGAATCCTTTTCCTTTGCCTATTTCTTCATCATTACTCATTATACAAACTTCCGACTGCCAAAAGTCCACATTGTATTTATCCAACGTATCACGTAATTGACGACGATAATCCCGCAAACTTTGCAAAGGTGTATTAGTCCAATAGCTGTGCCCGAGCATCAAGTGCCGCACATTAGGTGTATTTCCCAAATAAGTAGCAGTACTGTCAGGTGAAAAGAAAGACTGTATTTGATATCCTCTTTGCCAATCAGTATTATGAGTGTCGAACATACAACGGTAATCACAGGATTCATTCACCAAAAGCTGGGTATCGATTCCACGACTGGTAAATTCCCGACTTACCATACGCACTGCTTTGGCCACCTCACCATTTGTGGCAGGAGTTCCCTCTTGTTTCGGACCAATCCAATTCCAACCTCCATCTGGTTCATTAAAAAGGCTAAGATAATTGAACCGAATGCCATCTTTTTTTTCAACTCCCTTCACTATATTCGCTAGAAAGTCAGCAAACTTTGTATAGCACTCAGGTTTCAGATTGAGAGTTCCCCCACGTCCTGTATTGGTAGCCAATCCATTTTGGGTATAATGAACAGGAGGAGAATTCAAGAAGGCCAGAAATTGCTCCACTCCCCGTTCTTTGGCCAATCTAAGAAAGTTTCTTTGACCTTGCTGTTTATCCCAATTGTAAGTTCCATCTGCCTCTAAGAAACATTCTGTACGATTCCATGAAGAACCTATTTGGCTGGCTTCACCTTGTTCGGTACTACCGGCACCGACATTAAAACGCCAAAGGGATAATCCAATACCTTTCGGTTGTCCCAAGCAATCATTTTCTGTACTGAACAACCAATCAGCTATCTGATTTCGTTTTTCATCGGGCCACAAGCCTATATATTGTGTGCTCCAAGCATCCGAAGCGCCAAAGTGTTCCATTACCTGTAAGGGTTTCTTTGCCTCTATCCTGTAATGTATCGCTTGGCTATTAGCGGTGGTAGTGAGTAGTAGAAATACGCTTATTAGAAGAATCTTCATTATTCTGTTTTATTACAATTAAATCACAAAAAAGTACACTGCATCGTTTTTTACAATATAGCTTAGCAAATTATCTTCATTCATAGGGAAGACTCTTTTATCTGAAGAGCAAAGCCACCACCAGGCGCTAAACGAATCTTTAACTTACTGTCTTTTTTTATATCAAAAAGTTCACGCTTATAGTCACGTCCAACACGACGGGCATTTATGCCGTCCTTAAACAAAGTAGCCTTATAAGTTTTATCATCTCCTAAGAAAGAACAGTCAACCTCTATATCACGTGCAGTCCAATCGGTTATGCCACCTACATACCACATATTCCCATGTCGGCGTGCAGTCACGATATATTCTCCCATTTTACCGTCAAGAACAATGCTTTCATCCCATACAGTAGGAATTCCGGCAATGAAATCCGTCGATTCCATTTCGCGCATATAATTGCTAGGATTGTCGCACAACATATTGAAAGGAGATTCAAAAACCACATACAGTGCTAACTGGCGACAACGTGTACCCTGACTCATCGGCTCCGAATAACAGGGATAATAATTACCTTTCGAAGCATTGCGCATAGCACCTTGAGTATAATCCATCGGACCAGAAATCTGACGAATGAAAGGAAGCATTACATCATACTTTACTTGATCGAGCGAAGCCGGATTCCATTTCAGCTGCTCCAAGCCATATACCCCCTCGAAATTTAACACATTGGGGTAAGTACGGTTCAGCCCTGCCGGTTTGTGTGTCCCGTGCAAATCAAGAATCAACTTATATTTGGCACACATCTCAGCTGCCCGATAATTGAAGGCTGTCATTTCCTGGTCATCACGATTCATGAAGTCTACCTTAAAACCTTTTACTCCCATTTCGGCATAATGACGGCAGACATTTTCCATATCACGTTCGAAAGCATAATACCCCGCCCAAAGAATAACACCTACATTTTTAGAAGCAGCATACTCGACCAATTCTTTCAAATCAATCTCTTTTACAACTTTCATTAGATCCGCTTGTAAATATACTGACCAACCTTCATCAAGCAGCACATATTCAATGCCCTTTTCCGCAGCAAAATCAATATAGGCTTTATAGGTCGCATTATTTACACCTGTGACAAAATCAACGCCATCCAAATTCCAGTCGTACCACCAATCCCATACGACTTTACCGGGTTTAATCCACGAGATATCCGTTAGACGTGAAGGTGCTGCCAAAAGATAACTAAGGTTGCTTGCCGCAAGATCTTTATCCGTAGTGGTCACAATAGCTATACGCCACGGAAAGCTCTGGGGTTTGTTCACTTTGGCAATATAAGATTCACGTTCTTTCACCAGCATCTGAAGTTCATTATGTCCGCCTACTTCTGTACGTTTTGGGTAAGGAGCAAATATCCCTTTCAAGTTATTTTTTCCTTCGGCGGCAGACAAGTAAAGACCTGGATAGTTTTCCAAATTGGATTCAGTAATACATAACTTAGTGCCTTCTCCAACATCTACTACCAGTGGTAGAAACATCAAACGTTGTTTATTCAGCTTTGATAATTTATCTGTGACATAAATATTTTCAAAAGAATTGAAGAACTGTGATTCAATATCACCGTCTTTCCCTTGTCTTACATATGGAACAGAAGCTATCATATCGAATGGGAAGCGATAATCGACAGTTTCATCTATCACGTTGAAAGATTTCTTTGTACGGTTGATAAAACGATAAGCAATACCATCATTGTATGCACGGAACTCTACATTCCAATCATTTTTAAATCGAAGAATCAGTTCGTTGTAGTAGTCTCTTAATTCACTGGCACGATAGAAAGGAGAAGAAACCATCTGATCCACTTTTTTCCTAGAAGTACCTGTCAACTTTGCTTCTCCCCCCAAAACTTCTCCGTTATCTAATGTCATTGAGATCGGAGATGGAGCAAGAATCTGCCGTCCGTTACAATAAATATCATAAATCAATTTATCGCCTATAGTAATAGTCGTTTGAAGAATCCCATTTGGAGAGCCCAATGTAAATCTTTTTTGCGCCTGTACAATATGTGTACATAAAACAACACATAAAAATAATGAAATTTTCAACCTATTCATAATTTTGATTATTTATAAAAAAAACATTTATTAGACAGAAACCTATTTAAATTTTGTTCTGGATCATTGGGGGAGTTTTTTGAAAAGAATTTAAACAGGCGCAGTATTTCTCATTAATTTATTATTCTATATCAAATGTATTTACCGTATTAGCTCTAATCTCCATCGGCTCGGATAAAGTATATGGATATTGCCCTCCTTCTTTTGTGCTTATAAATACGCATCTGCCTGTCAGCATCTGAGCGGGTACTACTGCACGGTAGCTGTTTGGTTTTTCTTTCAATTTTTGCATTTTAATGAACGCAGACATCTCTTCGGCTTTTAATGTAGCGGTTTGTGCTTTCAAGTCGACAGTAACAGTTGCGTTTGCTTTAATTTCTACATAGGAAATGGTTTCATCGGCCGGAGCGGTGACATTTACTTCGACCAATGCCAATGCATGGGTAAATGAAAGAGAAACGGCCTTAGCACCAAGTTCTATGGTTTCATTTTTTGCCCAAAGAAAATCACTTTTATTATAATCGTCAGATTGGTCTGTAGCTACGGAGTAATCAAATACCAACTCCTTTTTTGTTTCATCGAACGGATAGTAAGCATAAAAATCAGCCGAATTTCCATCTTCAGGGAAATAAATAGCTCCCATTGTTGAACTCCATGTATTGTTCTCTTTGTAGAAAAATTGTTGGTTTTGAGTAATAGGTTCTTGTGTCCCGTCATTTATTCCAGAAATACCGATTTTGTCATTAGAGACGAAAGAGCTCTTTAATCCATCGGTGACTGTGCGGGTAATGGGAGAAATACCGATATTGAAAATTACTTCTCTAGATTTTGAAGCCTTCTCAGACAAATCTTCTATTGGACTCTGATTGCAAGATGTAAATAGTCCTATACATACAAGTGCAATTGAAAGGATATGTTGTTTTTTCATATTTCTGATTTTTTAAAATAGTTAGTTTGCTGCTCTATAAAGTTTTAAGTCTTTAATATAAAAATCGCCTGTTGATTTCTCTAAAAAGAAACCGATGGAAAAGTTTTTCCTTTCCATTTCCGTCGAAAGCTGAGGATCACTTCTCCAGGTTATGCTATTGCTGGTTTGGCTGAAATCGAAATCTTTACGAATCGTCTGATAAGTTTGTTCATCCTCTATATTAATACCATGACCACCATAGGCTTTATTCTCCTTAAATTGGGCCATCATAAAAGAAGAGGACGCATTGGGGTTATAACCATTGACGAACATCCATAAATGACCGCCTTTAGTTCCTTTTACCTTAAATTCCAATATGTATTTCTCGGGCAGGATGTTGTCCGCCTGCATGTGGTAACCAAATCGTATACTCCACCACTCCGCAGTGCTTGTCTCGACTTTTGAATGTATGGCTTTACTGCCATCTTCTTCTGTCACTACTTCCGAATGACCTTTCTGACCGTTTGCCAAATAGTAGAACCATTCTCCATTACCAGTTTCTCCAAATAAATTGGTAACTTTCTTTATATCTCCTTCCGGTAACTCATTTATATCTACTTTTACCAAATTGTTCTCCCCTTTATGTCCCGAAGAACTGTTTCCTGTTCCCCATTCACCGATCGGATGTTCGTCCGTTTTCACCTCAATGCTACTCGGTAAGATTGTTATAGTAAAAGTATATTCCATTCCGGTTGAAAATGCGGTGATGTTTCCCTGTGATAATTCCCATTCTCGTGTTTCGTTATCCATTTCCGGTAAGGTAACAATAAGTTTATATCCATCGACAGAAGTACTTGGCAAAATCATAGCCGAAGTTTTATTTTCTTGATTACAGGATATTGAAATATTTTGAGAAGTGGCAATATCCTCGAGTTTCCCATTCAACAAATTGAGATTTGCTATAGTGTTCATTCCTATGATGTCGATGTTTGCATTTTTAAGTTTTTCCAATGGTACACCTGCACCAGCCTGCAAAATAAAGTTCGTTTTGACTAAGACGGGGTAAAATTCCAATTCTGCTATAAGTTGTTTTTTGTTTATTCCCCTTACAGTACGAGCATAATGGATATTCAGTTCATCGGATTGCCGGCTGCAATCGATTGATAATTTGTTATTATCCAATCCCTCTTTCCATGGAGTGTAAGCAACTACACTCATCGGATTGCCATTATCAGGCAATACAAGTACATTCTCCGGATGGACAGCCTCAAAAGCTCCTTTGTGCGTTGTACTTTTATAAGAAATATTGCTCTGGTTATTTACAGGTTCGGAGGTATTATCTTGTAGCATAAATACACCTGCCATCAGGTTTGGGAGCCACATTTCTTTGTCATCTTTAGGATTATCAGTCAATGCATACGAATAAAATCTGCCTTTTAATTCGATTGCATTAGAGACGGTGTTTGCACCGTCTCCCGCAACCTCATTGTCGCTGCTTTTATCGCAACTCCATGTTGTTAATATAATAAAAATACCTATTGCTGTCTGGTATAAATTCTTTTTCATGATAATAATGATTAGTCTAAATGAATTCTGTTTTGAAATTTTTAGAATTGATTTTCCGCAGATTGGAAAGCTTGTCATTTATTAATTTAAAAATGCTATTTATCCACTGTCTCGCCTATTATTATTTCCTATTGATTTATTCATAATGATATAAATATTAAATATAAAGTGTTTCTCATGTCGCAAATATAGAAAATGTTACTATCCAGGATAAATCTCCGAATACATAAAAAGGAATAATGAATACAGAACTGTTTTTTTGCGATGGTATGTACTAATTACATCCATAAAATGTACTGATAATATTCATGTCGTATATTTGAGTCTGTTCATTTTAACACCGTTTTAATTGTGATTTCTTTAGAAATAGTTACTTTTGCATTATTATTAAAGATAATATTATGCGCATCAAAAACACTATCTTATTTATTCTACTATCTTTCGTTATTTCTTTGACTGTAAAGTCACAACATATATCTTTCCGCAATTTTACTACAGATGACGGTCTTTCGCATAATACGGTATTGTCTGTCTATCAGGATGAGAGAGGCTTTATATGGATGGGAACCAAAGATGGAGTCAGCTTATACAATGGAAAAGAGATAACAGTATACAAACATAAGAAAAATGATCCCAACAGTTTGGTTTACAACGTGGTTTCCCAAATTGTCGGTGACAGGCAGGGAAATGTTTTCTTTATTACTAACAGGGGAATCTCCCAATATAATATTAACGAGGCTACATTTACAACATTAGTAAAACAACGGACAACTGCAGGTTATTTTGACGAGAAACTATATTTTGCATACGGAAATAGAATTTATCGATATGAAAAAGATAATATAAAGGTAGTTTCCCAACTCCCCGACGGCATCGACATAAAATGTATTTGCCTGCATGGCGATACTATATTGGCAGGGACTTCGCATGACGGTCTGTTTTTACTCGACGGTAAGCGGACTTTGTCGCATTTAATTCCTTCCGGTCATATTTATGATATATACAGAGATTCGTCCGGCTGGTATTGGGCGACAAGTTATAATGGTATGGGACTATATGCTTTAAAGAATGGAGAAATTATTAATCATCACTCGTCATCAGATCCGTCTACAATAAGTTCCAATCAGACATACAGATGTTGCGAAGACCAAGAAGGAAATATATGGATAGGGACATTTCGCGGATTGAACAAATACGATAAGAGGACAGGTAAGTTTACCCGTTATTATAAAGAAAAAGGTGGTATCGGATTTTCCGAACCTTCTATCTGGGGGTTGTGCTGCGACCACCAAGGTACGATATGGGCAGGTACTTATTATTCAGGAGTCAAGTTTTTTAATCCTTCTAAGCAAATCTATCAAGAATATGATGTTTCGTACGTTGAATCTGAAGGATTGAGCGCACCGACTATTGGGAAAATGATAGAAGATGACCGACAGAATTTATGGATATGTACAGAAGGAGGGGGAGTATGTAAATATGATCTTCATTCCAGAAAATTCCAGTGGTACAAACATGACGGGCAACGGAACTCCATCTCACATAATAACGTAAAATCAATTTATTATGATCGGAAAAGAGATGCACTTTGGATTGGTACGCACATGGGCGGACTGAATAAACTGGATTTGAAAAACAACAACTTTACACATTATAAAAAAAAAGAGAACAATGGGACTTCCATATCCTCTGACATTGTGATGGATATAGTCTCATACGGTGACAATTTGCTCTTGTCTACTTACAATGGCATTTTAGTTTTTAATCCGGAAAGTGGAAAATTTAATCCTTTTTTTTCGAATAAAGAGTATTTTCAGAAAACACAGTATTCTCAAGAGCTACTCATTGATAACCATTCAAATTTATGGATCGTAGGCGTGCATAACGGCATTTATCGCTACAATTTTAAAAGTGAAGTTATGACTCCTTACAGACAAACCACCGACACCATTAATGGTATCAGCAGTGATAATATAAACGGAATTTATTTGGACAGCAGTCAAAGGCTATGGATTTATACGAATGAATACGGGCTTGATGTATATCATCATGATACGGGAAAATTCGAAAATTTTGATATAGAGAACGGACTAGGCAGTAACGTGGTTTATGCAGTCTGCGAACTTTCACCCGACAAGCTTATAGTGACAACCGATGAGGGATTTTCAATCTTGGATTATTCTACAAAAACAATAGATAATTATCAAAAGAAAAATAAAATACCGTTGACCGCTGTCAATGAGAGATCTCTGTTAAAGACAACTACCGGAGAAATCTTTATAGGAGGAGTGAACGGGATGATTTCTTTTTATGAAACAAAAATAGCATCTGCCCCACGTTCTTATAATATATATCCTTATCGTCTTCTTGTAGACGGACAGGAAGTTTTGGTAGGGGATGAAACCGGACTTTTGTCTCAAGACCTGACGCTGACGAAGAAAATTACCATCGGTTCTCAATATCGTGTATTCAACATAGAATATACCACAACGGATTATATGCTTTACGATAAAGAAAAAATCGTTTATAAACTGGAAGGATTTTCGGATATATGGAATAGGACAAGGGATAATAATACTATTACATATACTAATTTACCGGCCGGGAAGTATACACTAATAATCAAAGCCCTCCGTAATGCAGATGACGAGATACCCGAATGTCGCTTGGAGATTGAGATATTACCACCATTTTATAAAACCATATGGGCTTATATTATTTATATAGTGCTTATTGCCAGCATTGCTTATTTTTTAATACGAACCTACAAAAACCGGTTTAAGCTACAAGAAGCTCTGAAATATGAGAAAAAGCATATTGAAGATATAGAACAACTTAATCGTGAAAAATTTCGTTTTTTCACCGATATATCGCATGAATTTCGTACCCCACTGACCATTATCATCGGACAGACGGAAATGCTGTTGCACACTCAAACGATTGGTACGAATATTTATAATTCAATTTTGAAAGTGCATAAAAGTTGTATGCAATTAAGAGAACTCATATCTGAATTGCTTGATTTTCGTAAACAGGAACAAGGGTATATGATGCTTAAAGCCAGACAGTATAATATTGTCAGTTTTTTGCATGAACACTATCTGACATTTCAAGAATATGCGGCACAAATGCAAATTACCTACAAATTCGTAAAGACACATAATGATATTCAGCTGTGGTATGATGCCAAACTGCTACAGAAGGTAATGAATAATCTTGTTTCCAATGCTTTCAAGCATACCCCTCCGAAAGGTAAGATTACTATATCTGTCCGTAAGCGTAATGATGAAGTGCTTATTGAAGTAACAGATAATGGAGAAGGAATTAGCCCTGATGAAATAGATAAGATATTCAATCGTTTTTATCAGACAGAACATAAGTCTGCCCGTCATTTAATGGGATCGGGAATTGGCCTGGCATTAACTAAGGGGCTTGTGGAATTGCATCACGGTAAGATTGAAGTATATAGCGAACAGAATGTGGAAACAACGTTTTGTGTACATCTGAAGTTGGGCAAAGAGCACTTGAAACCGGAAGAAATCATCGAGAGTGACAATGAGGAAGAACTTCAAGACAGGGTTGAAGAAAGTAAATGGCTTTATAATCTTAATTTGCAATTACAAGAACAATCGGAAGAAGAGAAATGTAATACAGCAAGTTCTCCTATAAGAAACAGTAAAATACTTATTGTAGAAGATAATGAAGAACTGCGTGATATGCTTGTACAGTTGTTTAAAACGTTCTATCAAGTATATGCGGTTTGTGACGGTAACGAAGGACTTAAAATGGCAAAGCAGGAACATCCGGATATTATAGTTAGTGACATTGTGATACCTAATCTTTCCGGTATAGAATTGTGCAAAAAGATAAAAGAAGATATTGAAACCTGTCATATTCCGGTGGTACTACTGACTGCAAAAACAGGCGTTGAATCCAAAATCGAGGGATTGAAAACAGGAGCAGACGATTATATAACCAAGCCTTTTGGTGTCCAGGTGTTATTGTCCCGTTGTAATAATTTGGTAAATAACCGGATTATGTTGCAGGAAAAATTTTCTAATTCCCCTCAAACTACTCATAGGAAACTAGCCAACAACATAGTGGACAAGGCCTTTATGGATGAGGCTATAAGAGTGATACAAAAACATATGAGTGACATGGATTTCAGTATCGATGTTTTTGCGCGTGAAATGAATATTGCCCGTACTAAACTGTTTACTAAACTGAAAGCAATCTCCGGACAGACTCCGGCTGAATTTATTCTTACTATCCGCCTGAAAGAAGCTGCGTTCTTATTAAGAAACGAACCGCAACTTAACATTTCAGAAGTGTCCGACAGAGTTGGTTTCAGTTCTCCACAGTATTTCCGTAAATGCTTCAAGGATAAGTATCATGTAACCCCTTTAGACTATCGTAGAGATGGTGTTCCTAAAGATGGAGCAATGGAAAACAAATAATCAGATGCATAGTTTCCGTACATCTATGCGTAGTTTCCGTACATCCATGCGTAGTTTCCGTACATCCATGCAAAAAATAGAATGATTGAATTTTAATTATTCCTTATTTGTATTGCTGTATCGGCATTCGTGTACTTTGCTTTCTATATTTGCATTCGTGTTTTATAAATCTATATTCTTTTTATTTGGAATATTTAAAATCTATTTATTATGAATGAGACAAAAACAAGGTGCAGACACAAAAAGAAAATAAGTATACTATTGCTTATGCTATGGTCTGTACTTCAGGTGTATGGACAGCATTTTTCTGTTACTGGTAAGGTAGTCGATCAGGCGAACGAACCAGTAATTGGTGCAACAATCCAACTGAAAGGAACCACTACCGGAACTATCACCGATGTAGATGGGAATTTTAAAATAGCGGTGCCTAATACCGATACAGGTATTTTGGTGGTTTCCTTTATAGGATACGAAACACATGAGGTATCGCTGAAAGGGAAAAAGACAGTTAAAATCACTCTGCAGGAGATGTATAATGAACTGCAAGAAGTTACTGTTGTTGCTTATGGTACCCAAAAGAAAGAGACTCTGACGGGAGCTATCTCTTCGGTTAAGACAGATGCGTTGCTGAAATCTCCGAATCCGAGTATTGCAAATTCGTTAGCGGGGCAGATATCAGGTCTATCTTCTGTTGCCACTACCGGACAACCCGGTAAAGAAGATCCCAGCATTTATATTCGTGGTGTCGGTTCATTGACGGAAGGAGCATCTACTCCACTTATTCTTGTCGATGGAGTAGAACGCTCCTTTTTTCAGATGGACCCGAATGAAATTGAAAGTGTGACAGTCTTGAAAGATGCTTCAGCTACCGCTGTGTTTGGAGTACGGGGCGCCAATGGTGTTGTTCTTGTTACTACACGACGGGGCGAAGAGGGCAAATCGAAAATTCAAGTAACTTCTTCTGTAGGTATCCAACAACCTACCCGTATATTGGAAGTAGCCGATAGCTATACATTTGCTTCCATGTATAACGAAAGAGCAGACTATGACCATAAAGAACACGCTTTTGATGACTATGCTTTGGAACGTTTTCGTTTGATGGACGAACCGATTATGTATCCGAATACGAATTGGAGAGAGTATTTGATGAAAAATACATCTGTACAAACGCAACATAACGTAAATATATCGGGAGGAACAAAATCGATCCGATATTTTATTTCGGCCGGTTTCTTGTATCAGGACGGACTGTTGAAGCAATATAAGTCATTGGATTATAACAACAATTATAATTATACCCGTTATAATTATCGTGCTAATTTAGATTTGGATCTTACTTCTTCCACAACCATGAAATTAGGCTTGGGTGGTATTGTAGGTGTAACGCACGAACCGTACGCAACAAATAATATGTACGATTTATTCCATATTTTGGATATGACACCCGCATTTGTCAGTCCTGTAATAGTATTTATAACCATAGAACAACCAAAACTAATCAGAAATATCCGAGTGT
>QWCY01003316.1_pt1 | contig 18695 bp, 11 predicted proteins | sample 1972631 | NCBI WGS metagenome assembly QWCY01 (sample SAMN09866696, study PRJNA288562) | Human gut metagenome isolate pre1_stool, whole genome shotgun sequencing... | isolation source: gut | host: Homo sapiens | place: USA: California
ACGGTACGTTAATCGTATCGTTCATCGGCTACAATGACGAACATGTCGCCATCAACGGAAAGACGGTTCTCGACATCAAAATGAAAGAGAGCACTCACGACATCGACGACGTTATCGTCGTTGCCTTCGGCGAAGCAAAACGCGAGGCTTTTACCGGTTCGGCTGCTGTACTCAAATCGGACGATATTACGAAGAGTCAGACGACCAACGCTGTCGATGCACTTAACGGTAAAGTTGCCGGTGTGCAGATTATCAATGCATCCGGTCAGCCGGGTACTGCATCGCCAACGGTATTGATTCGCGGTATTTCGTCAATCGAGGCCGGTAAAGAGCCTCTGATTATCGTAGACGGCATGTCGTTCGCCGGAGGTCTGAACGATATCAACCCGTCGGATATCGAGTCGATGTCGGTGTTGAAGGATGCTGCTGCCGCAGCCCTTTACGGTGCGCGCGGTGCCAACGGTGTCATCCTTATCAATACCAAGCGTGCTAAATCGCGCGATGCCATCGTAAATGTCGATATCAAGGTCGGCGTGAATCAGCGAGCAAAGCAGGATTACGACTATATTACCAATCCGGGACAGCACTATGAAACTCACTATGCGATGTTGAGAAACTATTATCACAACGAACGAGGCATGTCGAGTTTCGAGGCTCATCAACGTGCGAACCAGTTGCTCACGTCTTCCAATTCGGGAGGTTTGGCATACAATGTATTCACTGTTCCGGACGGTCAGACTCTTATCGGTTTGAACGGCAAACTTAATCCTAATGCTACTCTCGGTCGCAAAGTGAGGTACGACGGCGAAGATTATCTTGTTACTCCCGACGACTGGACCGACGAAATTTACGGTAACGGAGTGCGTCAGGAGTACAATGTCAATATCGCCGGTTCGAATGAAAAATCCAATTTCTTCGGTTCGTTCGGTTATCTGAATAACGAAGGTATAGTGAAGAAAACCGGTTACGAACGTTATACCGCTCGTTTACGTGCCGATTATCAGGTGAAAAAGTGGTTGAAAGTCGGCGGTAACGCATCGTATGCCCACAGTTATTCGCAAATGGCAAGCGGCGAGGGTGAAAGTCTGTCGTCAGGCAATATCTTCTCGTTCGTTTCGCGAATCGCTCCTATCTATCCGCTCTATGTACGTGATGCCGACGGCAATATCCGCCGCGACAGTTTCGGCAACATAATTTATGACTACGGTACGAAAGAGGGTGCAGGTTCGAATGCCGGTCTCGAACGTCCGTTCCAGCAGAACTCGAATGCGTACGGTCAGCATATTCTCGACAAGTACAGTTCGACGCAGAATATGGCGGCTTTCAACGGTTTTGCAAATATAAATCTGCCTGCCGGATTCAAGTTCACGTTTAACGGAGGTGTTTCGGTAAAACAATACGATACTCTTTCGACCGGCAACATGCTGTATGGTGCAAGTGCAAGTAACGGTGGTGATATTACACGTCGTTCGGGAATGAGTTTCGATTATACGCTTCAAGAAATACTCACCTGGACCCGTTTGTTCGGCAAGCATAATATCGATGTCATGATTGGTCATGAGAACAACTATTCGATGTCGCGTTATATCCAGGGACACAAGACCGGTCTTTATTCTCAGGGCTCCGTGGAATTTTCGCAGGCATTGAAAGTCACATCGGCATCGTCTTCGTTCTTGGATTATAACAATGAAGGTTATTTCCTCCGCGCACAGTACGATTATGACGGTCGTATTTTCGTAAGCGGTTCGTACCGTCGCGACGCATCCTCGCGTTTCCATCCGGATTCCCGTTGGGGTAACTTCTGGTCGGTTTCCGCAGGCTGGTTAATCAACAAGGAGTCGTGGTTCAACGCTTCGTGGGTGGACGAACTCAAAGTCAAGGCTTCGTTCGGTTCGCAGGGTAACGACCAAATCGGCGATTTCATGTATATGGACCGTTATACCATCAGCAACAGCGAAGACAAATGGGCTATTCGTTTTGCCGCAAAAGGAACGAAAGATATTACGTGGGAAACCAACACCAACTTCAATACCGGTGTCGAATTCGGATTCTTCGGCAATCGTTTGTCGGGTAGCGTAGAGTATTTCCACCGCAAGACTACCGATATGCTTTCGTGGTTCACCGTACCGTCGTCGATGGGTTATTCGGGATACTACAAGAACGTGGGCGACATGGTGAACCAGGGTCTCGAATTGAATCTGACGGGCGTCATTCTGGATAAGAAGCATGTTTCGTGGGATATCAACCTTAATCTTGCATACGTGAAAAACCGCATTGCGAAACTCGATGCGGCGACCAAGACCGGTACATGCTATACTTTGGACGGAAAGGCTTATGACGGATATTTCGACGGTATGAATTATTACGGTGAAGGTCTTCCGATTTATACGATGTATCTCAAAGCGTATGCCGGTGTGGACCAGGAGACCGGTAAGCCGCTCTTCTATCATCGCAACGATGACGGTTCGCTGTCTACTACGACCGATTATGCCAATGGTGCATCCTACTTCCTGTTCGATACTGCATTGCCTGACGTAAACGGCGGTTTCGGAACTACGCTTCGTTTCTACGGATTCGACCTCTCGGTTAATTTCGTATATCAGATAGGCGGTAAGGTTTACGATGACGACTATGCGTCGGCAATGTCCAGCCCTGTCGGAAACTCCGGTATAGGCGATGCTTTCCACAAGGATATTCTGAAATCGTGGACTCCGCAGAATCCTAATAACGAAATTCCGCGTTTCCAGTACAATACTCAGTATACGGGTTCGACCAGCGACCGCTTCCTGACCGATGCTTCGTATCTGAGTCTGCAAAACATCAACTTCGGTTATACTTTGCCGAGCAAATGGATGTCGAAAATCGGCGTGTCGAAACTGCGTATTTATCTCTCTTGCGAGAATGTGTGGTTATGGTCGCAGCGTAAGGGTCTCGACCCTCGCCAGTCGTACACCGGCGGCGCGTCGAACCAGTACTACTCACCGATTAGAACCATTTCTGGCGGTATAAGTCTTACATTCTAAACGAAAGTTGCATTTATATTAAAGAATATAGATTATGAGAAATATATTTAAATATTCGTTGGCACTCGGAGCGGCGGTATCGGTTATTGCTACCGGGTGTATCAAGGAAACTTTACCGACCGGAAGTTCTATCGACTCGGATCAGGCTTTGGCTTCGCCGACAATATTGGAATCCATGGTTTCCGGTATACACAACTATGCTGCGACCGCCAACTGGTCGTCGAACGATATACATGCCGTTTACGGTTATCCGTCGATGTGTATGATGCGTGAGGTGATGAGCAACGATATGGCGACCGTCGATTCGTCGCGAGACCACTATCAGTCGTTCGCTCAGGACCAGTATATGAACGGTGTATACACCAATTTGCAGTTGATATGGCTGGTTTATACGAAAATCGTGGCATTGTCGAACGATGTTATCCGTTTGGCTGGCGACCCCGAATTGTTGCGCGATGAAGCAAAACCGTATCTTGGTGCGGCTTATGCATACCGTGCATTGGCTTGGCTGGATATGGCTCGCATGTATGAGTACAAGGAGTGTGTCGGGACAAGCGCACCGGAACTTATCGGTCTGACCATTCCGTTCCTGCATGAGAACATGACCGAGGATTTCGCGCGTAACAACCCGCGTCTGCCAAAAGAAAAGATTATCGGCTATATCAAGGAGTCGCTCAATATCGCAATCAAATTGCTTGACGGTTTCGATTCTCCGACCAAAACTGTTCCGACCAAGGCCGTCGCTTACGGTTTGCTCGCACGTACGCTGTTGTGGGAAGGAGATTACGAGAATGCGAAAATCGCGGCACAGGATGCTTTGAATGCCGGCGCGTTCTCGCCTCTGACGAAAGAGCAGTGGACAGATACTGCAACCGGTTTCAATTCGCTCCAACCTTCGTGGATGCTTGCTATCAGATTGACGAAAGAGGATTCGGTCGTCAAAACATCCATTATAAACTGGACGTCGTGGATGTCTTCCGAAACATCGTTCGGATATAATGGCACTAATGGTGGCGTATACCGTATGGCTGATGCTCGTTTTTACAGCGAAATTCCGGATACGGACTGGCGTAAACTTTCGTGGAAGGCTCCTGCCGGCTCGTCGCTCGAGGTTTCGTTTCTTCCGGCTTCGGGTTCCTATGCAGGACCGTCGAAAATGCCGGATCTCACGTCTGTCAAGTTCCGTCCGGGTCAGGGCAACTCCAACGAGTATCTGACCGGTGCGGCAATCGATTTCCCGATGATGCGTATGGAGGAGATGAAATTCATTATCGCCGAATGCGATGCTCGTTTGAATAATTCAGCCGCTTCGCTCATCGATATCGTTAAGACACGTAATCCGCAGTACACGACATCGCTTACCGGTAATTCGCTTGTCCGTGAGGTTTTGTTCCAGAAGCGTATCGAATTCTGGGGCGAGGGTATCATGTTCTTCGATTACAAGCGTTGTCCCGATCTCTTGCAGATTAATCGCGGATATACCGGAACCAACCATATCGAATCCGCACGATTCAATATCAATGGTCTCGCACCTTGGTTCAACGTATGTATCAACGGCTACGAGGCAGAAGATAATAAGGCGTTAACCGATACCAACAATCCTGATCCGTCCGGTACTGTCGATGCGTACTTGTGGGACGGTAAATAGTTGTTGCGTGAAAAGTGCTAATTAAATAAATGTATATTATATGAAAACATTGAAAAAATTATTGTGTGCGATGCTCCTGCCGCTCAGTGCGCTTGCCGTTTCGTGCGCAGAAGACGATAACTGGGAGCCGGGCGGACCGGAAGCCACGAACTGCTATGATGTCTATTTCCCGGAGAACCAGGAGTATACCGGTGATATGGAAATCGATCCCGAAGCAGAACTGAAATTTACCTATGTTGCACAGCGTAACAATGCGGATGGAGAGATTGTAGTTCCGGTAGAGATAACGACAAATACAGACGGTCTGTATACGGTTTCGCCTATTGAATTTGCGGATGGCGAAGATGAGACGACCTTTACTGTAACCCTTTCTGACGAGAGCGAACTCAGTAAGAAGTATTCGTTGGAAATCAATATTGTAGACCCACAGTATGTTCCGCAGTATTCGACTGCGAACAATACGTCTTTGTTGTTGTCCCTTACGCGTGTCAAGTGGACGGAGGTGTTGTCAGGTACATTTATATCGGCATTCTGGGAGGAATCTCACGAATGCAAGATGTATCAGAAAGACGATTCGTCGCACTATAAGATTACGAACTTCCTCGGACTCGATACCGATTTCTTCTTCGAATGGGATGCAAAATCCAATATGTGCCAGTTGGACGGTTGGATATATACGGGATTCGATTATCAGGGAGATGCGAGTCAGCCGTCTTATCTTATGGATGGAGCAGGCGTATTCAACACATGGCTTGGTGGCAACTTGTCTTGGGCGGCAATAGAACAGCAGCAAGGAATTCCGCAGCCTTATTACGACCCGGACAAGAAGGCGTTCTTCTTCCATCTGTTTGCAGGTGTTCCTGCTATAGGTGAAGGTCGTGGTTTCGGCTGGTACGACGAAGTGTTCCTGCTCGAAGGCGGAAGCCTCGGATGCGATTTGGCTCTTCAAATGATGCTGCCGAGCGAGTTCAATCCTGAGTTGTCGTCTAAGTACAATGATTACGAGAATCTTATCTACGCTATCACGGGAACCAATTTGACGAGCCTGCAATATGCGATTCTTCCTACGGAGGTTTACAACAACCCTGCGGCTGCCGGTATCGAAGATTTGGAGGCCTTCCTCAATGAGTACGGTATCGACGGTTCGGAGAAGGACAGCGAAGGCAAATCCGAGTTGGATTATATTGCAGAAGATGGCGGCTATGTCGGTATTTGGATTAAGCGCGATGCCGGTGTCTCCTACACGATGTTCGCCAAGGCGACCAATGCCAATGGTGAGGACGCATTCGTAACTTGTGAATACACTACTGCACAGATGGTAGATCTTAATGCTCCGATTGTCGGAAAGTACAATATGACTTATTCCGAGACGTTGGAAGGCGGTGAGGTTGCCTCTTTCGAAAATACATTCAGTGTAACGCCTGCCGACGATAGCGGAACCAAATTCCTTGTTAAGGATCTCGGACTCGAAGGCAGTCCTCTCGTACATTACGGTGTTTACGATGCGGCTGCGGGTACTTTCACTCTTGACGGTTCGGTAGTAGGTTATGAAAGTTACGGCAATGTGTTCGGAAGAATCGATATTTTCGTGAATCAGCAGCATACGCAAGGTTTCAGATATTGGAGTTATGAGGATATAGAGGGTGATTCCGTAAGCGATCCGATGGTATTTACGGTAGATTCTGAAACGAAAAAGTTGAACTCGCTTACGACTTATTTGGAGTTGCCGCTGATATCGTACGTTGATGAGAAACCGTCCGAAGTTTTGGGCGATGCAGCATTCTTCTCACCTCAATCGACAGTCGCTTTGGCTGGTGAAGATGCGGCTTCGGCGAAATCATTCACTCGCTCAAATGTTCCGTTCAGCAGTGTGCGTAACATGAACACAGCGAAACCGCTTGCCAATTCGGCTGTAATCAAATCTGTCGCAGGTTCGAATGTTTGCAGTGCAACTGCAAAACGTCTCGAAGGTGCCAAATTTTCGATTAAGCCGGGCATCAAGAATGCAAAACTTACCAACGCGGTATCGAAGTTGTAATCTGCGATAAGTAAGATTGTTATCCCAAGAAGTGAAGCCGCCGCGAGACGGCTTCACTTTTCGGGTTTTTGAAAGAACCGTTCTCGGTTGCCGATAGACGGTGAAAAATTTTGCCGAACGGAGTAAAAGACGTATCTTTACGACGGATGAATAATTAATACTACATTTATCAGTTTATATTTTTATGAGAAATTATTTGTTATTGATTGCGACACTCCTGCTGTCGTCGTGCGTGCAGGATGCGACGGAAGGAGTAGTCGATATCGCGGGAGGAAACGAATCGGTTGCGACGAAACTCGTGTTCACGTCGGAGCATGCCGAGCGCGGCGAACTTCTGGTCTGCTTCGAGGACGATGCGATTGCGCAAATCGAGGCGTCGGTATCGCGTTCGGAGAATACCCGTTCGGGTATCGAAAGTTTCGATGCCGTACTCGAACGAATCGGCGTCAGGTCGATGGAGCGTCTGTTTCCGGTAGATGTCCGGAACGAGGAGCGCACCCGTGCGGCGGGTCTGCACCGCTGGTACGTGGTGGAGTTCGAGGAGGAGAGCGACCTCGATGCCGCGGCATTGGCAATGGCGGAGGTCGCGGAGGTTCGTCTGGTCGAATTCAACCAGAAACTGAAATCGGTTCACGACGGCAATTTCATTCCGCTTTCGGAGAATACGGTCGCCGCACCGGCATCGTCTACGCGAGCCGTGACCTATCAGTTCAACGACACTTACCTGCCAAAGCAGTGGCACTATATCAATACCGGCGACACGTCGGTCTATTCGGGTGCGAAAGCGGGTGCTGACGTGAACTGCGAGGAGGCTTGGAAACTCTGTACGGGCGACCCGAGCATCATCGTGGCAATCGTCGACCACTGCGTGCAGTGGGACCATCCCGATTTGGCAGCCAACATGTGGGTCAATCCGCGCGAGAGCAGCGGCGCATCGGGCGTCGATGACGACGGCAACGGATATGTGGACGACATCCACGGCTACAACTTTTACAGCAATACCGTCCTTACGATTGCTACCGTAGAGGGAGCCCACCACGGAACTCACGTTGCGGGTACGGTCGCTGCGGTGAACAACAACGGAACGGGCGTATGCGGCATCGCGGGCGGTTCGGGCAAGAACGACGGCGTGAAACTGATGTCGTGCCAGATTTTCCACAACGGCAAGGGAACCAATTCGAGAGCGACCGCTCCGGCAATCAAATATGCGGCGGACAACGGTGCGTCGATTATCCAGTGCAGTTACGGATATGAAGCGGGAAGTTATACGTCGGACGCCCAGTACGCAGTACGCGACAGTGCCGAGAAAGAGGCAATCGACTACTTCATCAAAACGAAGAACAACGATGTTCTGGACGGCGGTCTGGCAATCTTTGCTGCGGGCAACGACATGCGCGGCATGTCGGGCTATCCGGCTGCCTATCGCGACTATATCTCGGTAACGGCGATGTCGTGCGACTATACTCCGGCATACTACACCAACTACGGACCGGGCTGCAACGTAGCGGCTCCGGGCGGCGACGTATACCAGAATTATTGGGATACGGGCAATCTTGCAGATGCCCCGAATATGCCGTCTTCGCAGGTGCTTTCGACCGTTCTCAACAGCGGTTACGGCTATGCGCAGGGAACGTCGATGGCATGCCCTCACATGTCGGGCGTGGCGGCATTGGGTCTCTCGTATGCGCACAAACTCGGCAAGCACTTCACGGTAGACGAGTTCAAGGCTCTGCTGCTCACGTCAGTGAACGAGATAGACCGCTACTGCACGGGTACCAAGGATTACGTAACGCAGAGCGGAACGCGTGCCACGCTCAATCTTGCACCGTATAAAGGCAAGATGGGTACGGGATGCATCGACGCTTATCAGGTACTGATGAACATCGAGGGTACGCCGTGCGTTCCGGTAAGGGTCGGAACCAAGCAGGCTGTCGATATTACGAATATCGTCGGCAAGGGTGCTTCGGGCATGACTTTCCTCGGCATTGAGATTTCGGAGGCAGACAAGGCGAAAGTCGGATTGGAGGGTTCGGTTTCCGTATCCTCGTCGGGCAAACTTTCCATCAAGTGTACCAAGGCTGGTTCGGCTCGCGTGAAGATTCGCTTCATTGCGGGCGGAAATACCGCAGGCACTGATACGACGATGGGCGGTATGGAGTTGTCGAAGGAGTTCGTAATCGTGGCGCGCGGATTCTCGCGCAACGACGGCTGGTTGTAAATCTTATAGCATTGTGATATTATGAAGAAGATAGGAATATTTATGGCGATATTGGCGGTTGCAGCCGTATTGATGCCTTCCTGCTCGGAATCATCCAAACAAAAGGCGGATACGGCTTATGCGATGATTGTGGGCGAGTGGCACATGGTTTCGTATAGCGGCGAGATGTCCGAGAATGTCGATTTGTACATGAAGTTCGATGCCGACCGCAAGTTCGTATTGTACCAGAAGGTGAGATTCCCGTATTTCGTCAAATATGGCGGTCAGTATTCGATAACCGACGGCGTGCTTACGGGCTTGTATGACGACAATACGCCGACCAATACGTATAAGGTCGAACTCGGCGACGAGAACAAGCGGCTGATTCTGACGAAATCGGATACTCCCGACGACATTACGGTTCTGGTCAGGGAGGCTATCCCGTCGAGCGTAACCGACGGTGCGAAGAACCTCACCACCCGCGGCGAAGAGGTGTACGATGTCAGGAGATTCTTTTAGCGCGCAGCATCGTTAAAGCCCTTAACGACCTTAAAGACTTTAAGGACTGATTAAAGTGTCAGCCGCCCTTTGCAGAGGGCGGCTGACATTTGTTGTGGGGAGGTGCTATTCCCCGAACAGAAAGTCGAACGGGTGCGATACGGGGCGGAATGCGGATGTTGCATCGCCCGTATAGGTCGTTCCGTCGCTGAGTATGAGTACGCGCTCGGGCGAACCTTTCGAGAAGTCCACGTCCGCCAGATTCACGTGGAAAGTCCCCATCGAAAGTGTCGGCTCGAAGAAATAGACCCTGTTTTTCTGGTCGGCGACGACCCGCCAGCGCGTCGATGCGATATGCGGTGCGTCGGGAGTGGATATTCCGTATGGGACGGATACGTTGCGCATGACGGACATTACCGTCGGGACGGCGATTTTCGGGTCTGCGCTCTGCTCTACCGCGTTGATGTAGAATGATGCGCGCACGAAGCGGTCGGACGAACGGTTCGTGCCGGGCAGCATTACGAGCCCGCCGATTTGCCGCCAGTAGTCGTTTATCGCCAGTTGCCGGTCGTATGTCGGCGAGTTGGTGAGTACCTGATACTCGCGTCCGTGGTGAATCGACAGCCGCCCGTCGATATATTCGAAAATCGCGCTGTCGCCCGAAGCGTCGGTTACCGCCAGATGCAATCGCGACTGTACGCCGTTCGGCAGGTCGGGCGAATCGATTCGGAACTTGTCTTCCGACATCGCCGCAACGGCTTCATCGACGGTGGCGAAATTGTCGAGTACATACTGCGTCCAGATGCTCAATCCCATGACGGGGCGTTTGTCGTCGGGGAGGGAGTAGACGGTTTCGGGCAGGAAAAGCAGACTCGCGACAAGTCCAGCCTCGTTCATCCCGTCGCAGATGCCGATGTCGTAGCCCGCAGCCGCGAGCGAACCGTATTTCGATGTCCAGAACACGGTGTCGTCGGTTTTCGCTCCACGCCGTGCGATGCCGCGCGGGAAGATGTAGAGATTGGTGTGCGGGTCTTCTTTCCAGTCCATCGTGCGACCCGTTACCGTCATTCCGTCGGGTCCGAGATACACGGCGCGGGTGCATGCTTCGGCAGGCTGCTCCGCTGTGAGCGAGACGATGCCGAGCAGCGATAAAATCGATTTTTTCATAACAACAGAGTTTTTCCCCGAACCGATGCAAATATGGTGCAATCCTGCACGACACACGCTGCGGCGTGCGGGCATGGCGACTGAACGAAAATGACATTAAGGTATTTAATGACCTTAAAGACCTTAACGTCGGCAAACCCGCCGAAAAAATGATAGCGGAGGATTATATTTCTTAAATTCAACATTTTTTTGTGCGATACTCTGCGAAAGTGTTGTTCGGAATGCGAAAAAATTTCTAACTTTGTCATTGCCGAGGGCGCAAGCCCGAAGCGGACATAGTTTGATGAAAGTGTTTTCGCTTTTGTCCTTACGTGAGAATGTAGCGATTTTCAAGTGCGATAGGACAACGAACGGCACTCTTTTCTTATTTAGACTATGGGCTTGGTGTATCCGTATGCACCGTAATGTCCCGTATCTATTCAGGTGTGGGGTATCGCAATCGTTTATTTTTGCACGGGTTACGCTACAACCTTCACGCAGATAAACGAAATTCAACTCCACACTTTCCATTTTTATACATAACCCACTATCGGGGAGCGGATAGTAAGATTCGGTGCAGGAAGAACGGAAGTAAATTTACCGTTGACGTCATTCTGAGTGAAACGAAGAATCTGTTTCGTATAGCATCAATTAGATGTTTCGCTGCGCTCAACATGACGGTATGGAGGTTCTGCCGAGACGAAATGTAAGAAAAATGAGATTTAGTCCATACTGTGTCGTACACCTTTGTCGGGATGTGCGGTGCCGTAAACAGCGAGTTGTAGTAACAACATAAATAATTACCTAACTTATTCACCAACAAACCTTATTTTTATGAGAAAATTTGCACTGTTTCTAATGATTGGGGTGGTCGGCTTTATCGCATGCGAAAAACAAGGCATCGATTCCAATGAGCCGTTCTACCCGTCTCCGGAGGCTGTCGTCGTAGACGACGAGGCGTGCGGAGAGAACAGCATCGCGCTCCTTTTCGACGGTAGTGCGGCAATCAAGGCGGGAGCCGAGAGTTTCACTTCCGCCCTTACGCCAGCCGACGATGGAGAGCCGATTTCGATAACGCGGGAGGCGAGCCGTCCGGATGCCTGCAATCCCGTCTTCGAGAATCTTCCTGTCGGGATTTACACGGCTTCCGTGTATGCCACCTATCCCGACGGAACTTCGACCGCTCCCGTTTTTGCCAAGGATTCCGAAGGAACGGTCGTGAAACTGAAAATCGAGGGTGCCTCGCTGGCGGTCAAACTCGCCTATGCGACATCGTCGTCTCTTGCCTTTACGTGGAGCGTCAGCGGATTCGAGGATGTAGCCAAAGACCGCGCGACGGCATACAGTTTCGGCATTTACAAGGATGCGGAGTGCAAGAATCTCATCGTTTCATGGCAGACGGAAGCGAACCACGCAATCTGGGACGCAAATCTCGCGGACGGTTCTCCGCAGTTCGAGTTCTCGGGTCTGGACAGAGACACCGACTATTGGTTCGTCGTAAAGGACCTCGACGACAACGTCGCCTCTGCGCCGGTCAAGGGCAGAACCTCGGATTTCACGATAGTCGTCCCGAATGCCGCCGAGCCGGTCGAGCCGAAGGGTGTGGCTCTGGCGGAGGATTTCAGCGAACTCGTCTGGGGCGGCAACTATCTGCGCGGCTCCGCCGCCTACTCGGCTGATGACCGTAATCTTGCGACCGCGTTCGACAAGGCGGAGGGCGTGAATCCTGTCGACGGCGGAGCGTGGAAATGGTATCTGGTAGGTCCGACTGTCGAAATAGGACTGTTCAATACGATGAAACATGCCGTCGAAAATTCGCGTCTCGGTCAGTGGGGCATCTGCCACGAAGTGCCGAACGATAAGGATTCGCCAGTCTGCGGCAGAACCGCCCATCTCAAACTGGGTTCGGGCAATAAGACCGCGCTTATTTGTACGCCGGCATTGACCAACCTCAAATCGGTGGCTACCGTCGAATTGGAGTTCGAGCAGGCGCGCTACGATTCGGACCCGACGACCGGTGCGGTATATCTGCTCAACGAATCCGAGCACGGCGGCAAGTCGGGAGGATACGAGGTAACCCCTTCCATGTCGGAACTTACCCCGACCGCCGAATTCGAAATCAAGGCGGGACGTACGTTTACGACGGAGAAAATAGTTCTCAAAAACGTCGCTCCGGGTGCGCGTATAGGTATCGGCTCTATCCGCAAGGACGGTTCGACACCGGGTTCGTCGCAGCACCGCATGTATCTGGACAACGTCATCGTCAGGGTCGTAGCCTACGAATCGACCGAAATCGACCTCGACAAGCCGGTTATCGTCTCCGCCGAAGCCACGGCGGACGAGATTGCCGTCAAATGGAACAAGGTCGGGAAGGCATCGGGATACGTTCTTGAATATAAAGAGGAGAATGCCGAGCAATATACGGCTGTCGAACTCGGCGATGTTCAGGAATATAAAATCGGTGGGTTGAAAGGCTCGACGGTTTACCTGATTCGCATCAAGGCGGTCGAAAAGGTTTCGGAGAGCGAATCCGAATACTCCGACGTCAAGCAGGTGGAGACCCTCGTAAAAGCCAAGTTCCCGATGATTGCACGCAATGCCGACGAATTCATAGCGATTCTCAACGATAGCGACGGATTGCGCACTGCGACGGCAACCGACGAAATCCAGATTGCGGACAATCTCGATTTCGCGGGCAAGACATTGCCGGCAGGAGTGGTATTCTCGGGTACGCTCAATGGCAATAATTTCACAATCAGCAATATCGTCGCAAATCACGCACTGTTCGCATCCCTCGTCAATGCCCGCGATTTGACAATCGACGAATCCTGCGCATTTACGGCAACCGAAGCCGTTCCGCTCGCATCTCTGGCTGTCGAGGCGACGGGAACAGTGTCGAATGTCGTGAACAAGGCTGCCGTATCCGTCTCGGCGGCGGGCGCGGGAGATACGGCTGTGGCGGTTTCCGGCATCGTGGCAATCAACAGCGCGAAACTGGATGCCTGCAAGAACTACGGTGCAGTAACCTATACCTCTTCCGCAGCATCCTGCGGTGTTTTGGTCGCCGGATTGGCGGCTTATAGCGACGGTGCGGTTGACCGGTGCGAGAATCACGGCGCAGTAACGGTGTCCGTTCCGTATCTGTCGGGTCTCGGCATTGTCAAGGGCGTCGAGAATATTCCGGTACATGTCGGCGGACTGGTGGCTCATTTGGGACAGAATGCGCCGGTAACCGGTTCTGTCAACGAGGGCGATATCGATTACGATATTACGGCTGCCGAAAATATGGCTGTATCGTGCGGAACGAACCGTCCGCGCGTGGGCGGTATCGTAGGTCTGGCATACAGCGACATCACCTCGTGCCGCAATAACGGCAAACTCGACGTCTGCGTAGCCACGTCGGACAAATCCGTCAGCAAGAACAACTATCCGATAAACGTCGGCGGTATCTCCGGAGGTGCTTTCGCCGGTGCGACCGGTGCGGCATGTTCCGATATTACGGACTGCACCAACAACGGAGAGATTTATTTCACGACCTATTGCGACGGAGCGATACCTACGTGCGGCGGCATCGTCGGATATCCGGGGTACGAAAACTCTTCACAGACCAACCTCATCACCCGCTGCGTGAATAACGGTACAATCAACGTATTCGCGCAGGACGAAATCCGTGTCGGCGGCATCAACGGCGGAACGGGCAACGTTACCTACTGCAAGAATTACGGAGCGGTAAAAGGCACCGTACCGTATGGCGATGCGACCATAGGCGGCATATCCGGATTCCTGTCGCAGAAGCATAAGTTCGAGTATAACGAGAGTTACGGTGCGTTGAGCAATATCAACGGCGAGAAAGCGGTCGTCGAAATCGGCGGTCTTATCGGTCAGCACGGCGGAGTGGACAGTTACGAGGGCGAAGGTCGCGGCTGCGTCGTCGATTGCGACATAGTCTACGACTGGGGCAACCACAAGTGGTACGGTCTGACTATCGGCTGGAATTACAGCAATAAGGCGGTAGTCGTTCTGGGTACTCAGGACGAGCCGATAAGGATTCTCGGCGGCAGCATCTCCTGCGACGGCGGCAAAACCGTCATCCCTATCACTGCCGACAACTACGAGACATACGTCAAAGGTGCCGGAAGCGAGCCTTATACCGTTAATGTAAAATTTGGAGAATAAAACAGTTATGAAAAGGATAATTTATATCGTAATTTCGTTTTTGCTGTTCGCCGTCGCGTGCGAAAAGAGCGGCGCGAACAATGACACGCCGACCGTCGAATCGTCGCTCGTCTATGAGGTAGAGCCGATTGCCGGTCATGATGCGGTAGTTGTAAAACCTGCGGACATCGAATCCGACGCACCGGTCGTAATCGTGCTTGCCGAGGATTCGGAACTCCGCTCGCTCGCGACCGCCGCCGCACCCGACATCAACTTCAAGGCGGCGGAACACTGCCTTGTCGGTCGCTACATCCTTTGCGTAATCGAAACGGACGGCAGCCGGGACGTGTCGTTCCTGACATCCGTCAAGGAGGCGTTTCCGGAAGCGTCCAAATTCTATCTGTTGAGTTACCGCAACGGTCTGTCGTATACGGCGGCGATGCGAATGCCCGACGCCTTTGCCGCATACGGCTGCGTTTCGGGTGCAATCGATGCCGCCGTATACAGAATCGACGGTTTCCGCAAACCGGTGTCGTTCGTGCATGTACACGCTGCGGACAATCCCGATTACAAATGGGAGGGCGTGGAGAACAAGTCCGTTTCCGTCCCGTTGAGTGTCGGAGCCGTCGTCGCTCTCGATAAATGTATCACCTTCAAGACCTCCGATTTGCTGCCGCGCGAAGGCAAGGGTCGGGTGTCGTGTACCCATTATTTCGGCGGACAGTCCGGCTGCGACGTGAAACTGTATCGGGTCGAAAGCGCGAACAGCGGTTGGTGCGACGAAGAATTCGAAGTGTATAACCAAATCTGGAATTTCTATAAAGTTCATTAAGCGATATGAAAAACATTATCACCTTATTTGCGGCACTCTTGTTCTGCCACGCGGCGAGTGCGGCTTCGATGAAAACCGAAACGATAGTCGACCAGGGTATGACCAGAACATACCATATCTATATTCCCGACAACCTTCCGGCAAATGCTCCGCTGGTATTCGTGTGCCACGGTTATGGCGGCAATGCCAACGGCTATCAGCCTGCATTCATAAGTCTTGCCGACGAGTATAAGATGGCGGTATGCTACCCGCAGGCGACTTCCGACCCGAAGAACAAAAACGGCTGGAACGTGTACTACCCGTGGCAGATAGACAAGATGCGGGTGGACGATTGCGAGTTCATCTGTACGCTGGCTAAGCATTTGCAGGCGACCTACAATCTGTCGGCGCAGAATACGTTCTTCTGCGGCATGTCGAACGGCGGAGAGATGTGCTATCTTATGGCATATCGCAAGCCGAAGGAGTTTGCCGCCATTGCCTCTATGGCGGGACTGACGCTGGTCGAAATGACTGTGCGGCACGACTACTCCGAACCCGTCGCATTTATGGAGGTGCATGGCACGGGGGACATGACTTCGCGCTGGGAGGGCGATTCGACGAACCAGTACGGCTGGGGAGCATATCTTCCGGTGCCGGTTGCCGTGGGTGCGGTCGCTGCGGCAAATAAATGTATGTACGAACAGACCACGGAATTGCCGCAGATAAAGAACCGCGTTATTCTCCACCGCTATTACGGTGCGCCGTCGGGCAAGGAGGTGTGGTTCTATGAGGTGCGCAACGGCGGTCATAACTGGGCGACCGATTCGTTCGACTCGTGCCGCGCCATCATGGAATTCTTCAAGATGAACATGCGATAGCACTGCATACTCCGTAAAATGCAATCCTGAACGGGAACGGGCATATCTCGGCGACGCCGTTGCCGAAGCCCGTTTTTGACGAAACGAATCGGACACATTCCAAAATGTGTCCGATTCGTCCATTATCATTCATCTTTTCTCGCCACGGTAAAGCCAAAATAAATTTTACTTTGTCCGTTCGACTTAACGAAAAGGTACGTTCTGGGAAATCCGCTTGTGCCGTTTATCCGAAGCCATAGACATTTCACATGACGGCGGATAAAATTGTCAATATAATAGAATGTCGTCGGATAATTTCAGAAATTTTACAGGAACAACTTTCATGATTCCATCTTTAATTTCTCTTTTATCAATGAAATAGACGTTATCATGGGTGCAAATATAAGCAACCATCGATTCGGCATCGGTTTTTGTAGATTCTTACATGAAAATTCCGTGTTATATAAATTCTTGACGTTGTTTATTCTAAATATCCTTTCCAAATGTCTTTCTCTACCTCGATTCCGTGTTCGTTGAATATTCCGACAATCTCTTTCAAATCAAAGACACTTACTAAAGACAGTTGTTTTGTGTACCTATTGTTGTCATCTGTCGTGATTCGGATGAATTTGTCTGCGCCCCAAGCACCTGCGAATATTTTTATATGCGTAATACGATTCAGCATAAATTTCCTATGCAAATGAAAATACGGATTGCATATTTCAATCGTGCTATCTGTCAGAATTAAGTAATTGCATGCCTGTATACATAAAAATGTATTTATGATTACATATAATGCGAATATACTTATTAATATTCTGACAAAAGCCGGATTCTCTATGTCCTGATAGTAATAAACTATCAGAAACGATATTAACATGACATAAAATAATACCAATATCGGGAAGAAAAATATCTTTATAAATTTTTGCCTGAAAGTCTTCATGCTATAATAGGTGATATTATGAGACATTAAAACTCAATTATTGTTTGTTCCATGTACGCATTTGAATTTTATGAATCTTTCGCAATATGATTTTCAATTGCAATACCATATTTAGTGAATATTTTGACAACTTGTGGTATATCATTATTACCGACCAACGCGATAGGACAATTGCACAACTTATTATTATATTTATCCTGCATGTATAAAAATTTGTTTGGTTGGGCAATGTTCCCATAATGTATGCGGCACTTTGCGATGTCTGCGAATAGATATTTGTGCTGATAACCCAAATAAGGATTTTTGACAATTATAGAGTCATCGGTAATAATAATGTACCCACACGACCAGATACACAACCACAAGAGCATCAGCCAGAATATCGCAAACACATAAATGCCTACATAACTATATGTTATATACCAACATGCAACTATTGCGAGTATACATTCTATTGTGACGTGAATCATATATTTATAAGGGCTACTGTCTTTTAGCGGTATACGATATATTGTTCTCATACATACATAAAATTATCTAATATATAAATGGTTGCTTTTACTCCATTGCCCAAATCTATATACAATTCGTTTGGCATATTTTCTGTCACAAAACAACTGATAAGACCAATAATGCATCCTGTTACACCTACGATTCCGGCTGTAACGGGTGCAGATATAAATATCGCAGCAGTACCGAGTGCTGCTGATATAGCGGTTAGAATATCTCCATCTGCGCAAACAATAATTGTTTGTAATATTCCAATACCTGCGCTGAATTGACTCATGCCCTTACCGAATTTTAAAGCATATTGATCCAAATTACTTTCGTTCATAAAATTTAAGCATGATGCAACAATTCCATAAGAACTATTAGCACCTAGACTAAACGCTCGAATTAATGCTTCACCTCCCGACATTGTTGCCTGTTTAATCTGTACGTCCCCCGCCGACAGGTCGCTTCTGATCTTATCGAATCCCATCTGTCCGAGCGATTCGTAATATTCGTCCGTATTGTCGTCGCCATTGCCGTCTCCGGTATTGTCTTCTCCGTACTCACCTTCACCATTATCCCCCGGCGGATCTTTTTCTCCGGTCGGCGGTTCATCGCCACCGCTACCGCCGTCCCCGGGATCTTCGGGCGTAATCTCTACAGGCGGAATATATATCGAATCGATTTCACCGTCATTATTATAATCGATATACAAATTCCCCTCCTCATCTACATATAATCCGCCACCAATATATATGTATTCATCATCGAAATCCCACCAATCATCGTCTTCTTCCTCTTCCCAGTTGTCATCCTCTCCGGCTCTTGAACTTATTCCGGCGCATTTCTTGAATCGAATACCGGATATGGACTTTATAATCTGC
>QWCY01004119.1_pt1 | contig 18694 bp, 18 predicted proteins | sample 1972631 | NCBI WGS metagenome assembly QWCY01 (sample SAMN09866696, study PRJNA288562) | Human gut metagenome isolate pre1_stool, whole genome shotgun sequencing... | isolation source: gut | host: Homo sapiens | place: USA: California
TTGGAAGCAAAAGCAAAGATAACAAAAAGGGCTGATACCTCGTGAGAAGTGTCAGCCCTAAATTTGTATCTTACCCAAAAGTTTAGCGGACAGTAATAACAAACAGTAGACCTTGTCGAAGATATGGAGAAGATGTTGCATTATGCCTTCGTCGAATAAATACTCGTCGATTGTTGTTTGCAGGAGGACACTTCAATATTTATAAGATCCTCATGGAAAAACATACTCTTATCATGCTGATAATCAAATAATCACGTGATGATTTATAACCGTTGAATTACAAACGATAAATCCTAATAGGGATTAAATAAGATATAAACAGAAAAAGGAAGTCTGGACATTATTCAGACATCCCATACTTATTGTTTATTATATATTATTATCCGTTAAAACTCTTATTAAATGAATAGACAATTAATAATAATTATCGGGCATCACGCATTTGGATTAACAATTCCTTTTGTCGGTCAGTTAAGGATGTAGGCATTTTGACATTGTATTTTAATATTAAATCGCCAACAATTCCATTTCCTTTATTATATCCTTTTCCTTTCAATCTCACTTTTGCCCCATTCTGTGTGTAAGGTTTTACCTTTAGTTTAACCTTATTTCCACGTGAAAGAGATATTATTACCTCCCCTCCCAGTATTGCAGTGTAAAAATCCAAGTCAATGGATACACTCCTATCTCCCGAAATATTACTACTTGTCTTATGATTGAATTTACTGGATTTTGCACCATTATCGCCTCGTCCGAAGAGGTCTTGAAAGAAACTGCTAAAGCCGTCTGACCTGATATTACCGAAATCAAAACCATCAAAAGGGTTTTCAGTTCCTCTTCCACTCCATCCTGAAGTTTGTCGATTAAAATCTTCAAAAGAGTCAGCATCCTTCCACCTTTCGCCATATTTATCATACTTGGCACGTTTCTCTGGATTCCCTATAACATCAAATGCCTCTGACAAAGCCTGAAACTTAGCTTTAGCCTTAGGATCATTGGGATGAAGATCGGGATGAAACTGTTTGGCACGCCTTCTATAAGCTGCTCTTACATCCTTTTGCGGTATGTTTTTATCAACACCTAATATTTTATAATAGTCAATGAATGCCATGTTTTTTGCTAAATATTTAATTTGTTCATAAATTTATGTAGCAAAATTTATGCCATTCAATCCATTCTCGACTTGTAATCTTCGTATGTATAATTTCTTAACGTCTCCAACTCATTGTCACTATGCAACAATGCTATCGAAGGATGAGAAACACCATTGAACATATTTGTTTTCACTGTTGTATAATGAAGCATATCTTCAAAAACAATATTCTCACCTATTCTTAATTGATGATTAAACATCCAGTTACCCATCCAATCACCACTTAGGCAAGTATTGCCGCCAAGACGGTATGTATAAGGCATTCCAATCTCTTCATCAGAAACCACATCTGCTCCTCTGACGTGGGGATGATAAGGCATTTCCAGACAATCGGGCATGTGGCTCGTAAAACTTACATTCAATATTGCAGTTTTAATATTACTATCCTCCACTATATCAACAACTTGGCATACTAAAACTCCGGCTTGCCACGCAAAGGCACTACCTGGTTCTAAAATAACATGTAGCCACGGATACCTCTTCCTAAATCCTTTAAGCGTTTCAACTAATTCAACGACATCATAGCCTTTCCTAGTCATTAGATGGCCACCTCCAAAGTTTATCCACTTAATTTGCTCAAACCAAGATGAGAACTTGTCTTCAATATGTTTTAAAGTCCTTACAAACACATCACTGCCACTTTCGCAATGACAATGAACATGAAAGCCCTCAATTGCATCGGGTAATTTGATGGGTAATCTTTCTTTTGTCACTCCAAAACGAGAACCAGGCGCACAGGGATTGTAAAGTAATGTCTCAATTTCAGAATACTCAGGATTTACTCTCAATCCGATACTGACATTCTTATTTGATCGTTTCACCCGATGATGGTATCGTTCAAATTGTGATAACGAGTTGAATACAAGATGAGAAGAGCATGTAGATATTTCATCTATTTCATAATCAGTGTAAGCAGGAGAAAATGTATGGGTAGGTGCTCCAAACTCATAGAAACCGAGTTTAGCCTCATACAACGATGATGCTGTAGTTGCTTGGATATAGTCTCTAAAAATGGGGAATGTTTTCCACAATGCAAAGGCTTTATACGCTAATATGATTTCAACTCCAGCTTGGCTCGCAACACTAGAAATTAAAAACAAATTATTACGCAACTTTGTTTCTTCCAAAATATATACGGGTCTGTTTATTTGAAGGAAAGTAGATGAATTTATTTTCATTTTGCAAATATAGTAAAAGATTTGTAAATTTCAAAAATAATTTCTACCTTTGCAATCTAAACTTACATAGGGGTTATGAAGTTGGTCATCATGACTAAGTCCACTTTTTTTGTGGAAGAAGACAAGATTTTGACAGCACTCTTTGAAGAAGGCATGGACAACCTCCATATCTCAAAGAGAGATCATTCGCCCCAGTATGTCGAACGTTTGCTGTCGTTGATTCCTACTGAATATCATCGTTTTATATCAGTTCATCATAATTTCTATCTCAATGAGAAATATTCTTTGGCAGGGATTCACTATGATGCTGACGAGATGATCCATGAAATGGTGAATAATCGTGGGAAAATTAGCAAAACATGTACCGATATAATGAAATTGAAGTACATGAAAAAGCAATATAGGTATATATTCCTGAAAAATCTGAATGACAGTATAGAGTTTCCCAATGAGAAAAGGACAATTTCTACATCAGAACTCTTCGAATTAAAGAAACAGGGATTATTAGGACGGCATATTTATGCAATGGGAGGAATTGTTCTTGACGATATTCCCAAATTGAAAGATTTTGGATTCGAAGGTGTTGTAATATGTGGGGATCTATGGAAGCATTTTGACATCCATTGCGACAAAGACTTTCATAATGTCATCACACACTTTAAAAAACTTCAACAAGCAGTTCAATAAGATAAGAGTATAGAAATCTTAAATATAAAATATATAAACAACGTGTAGAAATGAGTGAGAACAACTCCTTTTTGGTTTTCTCTGGTACAAAAACTAGGTACCTGGCAGAAAAAATTTGTGCAAGTTTAGGTTGTCCATTGGGAAACTTAGTAATGACAAGATTTTCAGATGGAGAATTTGTTGTCTCATACGAACAGAGCATTCGTGGAAAAGATGTATATCTTGTGCAGAGTACTTTCCCCAATTCAGACAATCTCATGGAATTACTCCTGATGATAGATGCAGCCAAACGTGCTTCGGCAAGAAATATTATTGCAGTTATCCCCTATTTCGGCTGGGCACGTCAAGACCGTAAAGATAAACCCCGCGTGAGCATTGGCGCAAAATTGGTAGCCGATCTTCTAAGTGTGGCTGGAATTGACAGACTGATTACGATGGACCTGCATGCAGACCAGATCCAAGGGTTCTTCGATGTTCCTGTAGATCACTTGTACGCAAGCGGTGTTATGTTGCCTTATCTTCAGGGGCTGAAGTTAAAAGACTTGGTGATAGCCAGTCCAGATGTTGGTGGCTCCAAACGCGCAAATACATTTGCAAAATATTTAGGATGTCCACTTGTTCTTTGCAACAAAACACGTGCACGTGCAAATGTTGTTGCCAGTATGCAAATTATTGGTGATGTGAAAGACAAAAATGTCGTTATTGTTGACGATATGGTCGATACTGCAGGAACAATAACCAAGGCTGCAGATATAATGAAAGAAGCTGGTGCTAAAAGCGTAAGGGCTTGTGCTTCACATTGTGTCATGAGTGGTCCTGCAACAGAACGTATAGAGTCATCAGCTCTTGAGGAGATGGTTTTTACTGATTCTATTCCCTATACTGACCGCTGTTCAAAAGTAAAGCAAATTTCTGTTGCCGATATGTTTGCTGAGACTATCAGAAGGGTTGTTAACAATGAGAGTATCTCAAACCAATATCTTGTATAAACGAAATATCAAGTCATAACAACAAAGCAGTTTGCAATGTGCAAACTGCTTTGTTGTTTTCAAACAATCTTATCAATAAGGTCGTTGGCGGATAACATACATTGTTCCCCAGACGACATATCTTTAAGGGTTATTTTTTCTTCTTTAATTTCATTTTCGCCAACTATCGCAACGTATGGTATAGACTTAGCGTTGGCATAATTCATCTGCTTTTTTATTTTTACAGCATCGGGGAATATCTCTGACCTTATTCCTGCTTTCCTTGCTTTGTCAAGAATTGGTAGTATATAATCAGTTTCTTTCTCTCCGAAATTAACAAACATAAGTTGAGTTGCACCACAAACACTTTTCTTTGGGAAAAGGTCTAACGCATTCAATACATCGTAAATTCGGTCTGCTCCGAAACTCATTCCCACACCCGACAAACCTGGCATACCGAAAATACCTGTTAGGTTATCGTATCTTCCTCCACCAGTAATAGAGCCAATTTCAGAATCAAGTGCCTTTACTTCAAATATCGCACCAGTATAATAATTCAAACCACGGGCTAAGGTCAAGTCTAATATAATATCATTCTTCAGTCCAGTCTTTTTGAGCGAATCGAGGATATATTTTGATTCCTCTATACCCTTCACTCCTATTTCACTTTTAGCTAAGACTTTACTGATTGTATCAAGTTTTTCTTCATTTGTACCATTTAGTTGAATAATGGGTTGCAACTGCATGATCGCCTCTTCTGAAAGCCCTGCTGAAGCCAACTCTTCATTCACCTTCTCCAGCCCAATCTTCTCAAGTTTATCGATTGCGGTTGTAATATGTACAATTTTGTCTTGTTCGCCGATAATTTCCGCAATACCAGAGAGTATTTTCCTATTATTTAGTTTTATCTGAACCCTAATTCCAAATTTTACAAATACAGTGTCAATAATCTGCATTAGTTCCACTTCATTCAATAAGGACTCAGAACCTACAACATCAGCATCACACTGGTAAAACTCTCTGTATCTTCCTTTCTGAGGTCTATCAGCTCTCCACACCGGCTGAATTTGATACCGTTTGAAAGGAAACTGTATCTCGTCACGGTGCATTACAACATAACGAGCAAAGGGAACGGTTAAATCATAACGCAAACCTTTTTCGGACAACCTTGTCTGAAGTTTAAGAGTATTGCGTCCTACCAATTCTTCATCGGTAATTCCCTTGAAGTAATCTCCAGAGTTTAATATCTTGAAAAGAAGTTTATCACCCTCGTCTCCATATTTTCCCATTAAGGTCTGTAAGGTTTCCATCGATGGAGTCTCGATTTGTTGGAAGCCAAAAAGAGAATAGACTTCTTTTATTGTATCAAAAATGTAATTACGTTTTACCATTTCCTCTGGGCCAAAATCTCTTGTCCCCTTTGGAATGGAAGGTTTGTTTGCCATAAATTTTAATTTCTAACTATTGTTTGGTCTCTATCTGGACCCAATGAAATAATACTGATTCTTGTGTCGAGGAATTCTTCCAAGAATGTCATGTATTGAATAAATTCAGTTGGTAATTGGTCCTCGGTTTTAAACTTGCTGGTTTCAGTGTTCCATCCCTTGAATTCCTTATACACAGGCTCAACACCACTAATGTCATAAGGCATTTCTTCAGTATAATCACCATTTGGAAGCCTATAACCGACACAGGCCTTGATGGTATCAAAGTTATCCAATACGTCACTCTTCATCATGATAAGTTCAGTAACACCATTTACCATTACGGAATAGCGCAATTGGATTAAATCTATCCACCCACAACGACGTTCTCGTCCAGTTACAGCACCGAATTCATGTCCTAATTCTCTGATGCGTGCGCCAGTTTCGTCGAACAACTCAGTCGGGAAAGGTCCTGAGCCTACACGTGTGCAATAGGCTTTCATTATACCATATACATTTCTTATTTTATTTGGGCCGACGCCCAGACCTATACATGCCCCTGCAGAAATAGTGTTTGAAGAAGTCACGAATGGGTAAGAACCAAAGTCAATATCGAGCATAGTACCTTGAGCGCCCTCACATAGAAGCGACTTTTCTTCATGGAGAATATGATTAATTTCATGTTCAGAATCAACAAACTTGAACTTCTTCATGTATTCCACTCCTTCAAACCATGCTCTCTCAACATCTTCAAAGCCATCGAAGTTTGTCCATCCCATCGAGGTCAAGATTTTCAAATGACGTTTCTTGTGTAGTGTGTATTTTTCTTCAAAATTCTCAAGTATATCACCAACTCTTAAGCCGTTACGACTTGTCTTATCAGTATATGTGGGACCTATTCCTTTCCCTGTTGTACCGACCATTTCCTTTCCTTTGGCAACCTCATTGGCTTTATCCAAGATTCTATGAGTAGGCATGATCAGGTGGGCCTTCTTTGAAATATATAGCCTTTCGGTCAACGGATGACCGGAGCTTTCCAGTTCTTTAGCCTCATTCATAAAAAGGTCTGGTGCTAATACAACACCATTTCCAATAATATTTACCTTACCACCTTGGAAAATACCAGAAGGGATAGAACGCAGTACATATTTCTGTCCTTCAAACTCTAAAGTATGACCAGCATTTGGGCCACCCTGAAAACGCGCTATTACATCGTAGCGAGGAGTTAACACATCGACAATCTTGCCTTTTCCTTCATCGCCCCATTGCAATCCCAAAAGGACATCAACTTTACCTGTTTTCATTAGATTTACCTTGTTTCTTTTGTTTTATCTTATTACGCTGACGGGATATTTTAGCCTGACAACGCGAACATACACCGTATAAATAGAGAGAAAAACCATCTTTACGAAAACGATGCAACTTTGTATTTCCAATAGCATCTGTTATCTCGTTGGCTTCAATCTCCGTAACTGAGCCACAGACCGTACAAATTTGATGAATATGGTCTTCATTGTTAAAACAAGCCTCATATTTCGTTTGACCAATGAAACGATGCCTTACAACCAGACGTAACTCAATGAAGAGACGCATTGTATTGTATAGTGTCGCCCTCGATACTCTGAAATTAATAGCTTCCATCTTTGCACCCAAATCATCCAAAGAGAAATGACTTTGCATGTCATATACCGCATCAAGAATTGCGAATCGCTCTGAAGTCTTGCGGTGATTATTCATTTCGAGATACCCTTCAAGGATACCTCTAACTTTTGTTTTGACAGATTCTTTAGTCACGACTAACTGATTAAATTTCTACAAAGTTAATCTTTTTTAGGTACATAAACTCAAGACACTGACAAAAAAAAGTTAAAAGAAAGTCAAAGCAATACTCGGCATCAATAGTGTTATAAATATGTCTTCATTCCTCCACACAAAAGCTTAGCTCTTACTTTCTAAAAGCTTACCTTTTGCGCTGCAATAGGTCATGAATTGGAATGCAAAAGATAAGCTTTTGAATCTCAATTAATATCATTCTGATTATCAATAGATTACAAAGCATATCCTCAACGCAGTTTATTGTAATATAATTTAATGGTGTTGATCAGGTCAAATGTTCGCTATGAAGCGTATGTTTACCACCACCTGAATACGAATTGGAGGTATATGCCATATATGATTAGAAAGAAAACACGTTAGGTCTTATGAGTTACACGATGTTTCACGAATTCCCGAAAGTAATAGTTAGGACACTTTTGACTCGGCATACTATATTCATATCAATTACAAAAAATCAATCTCTGGAAGCGCTTTTACTACCAACGAACGGTACTTTTCCCCTAAATCACAGAATTTATTGATGCTATTAAAAGCTGAATGCTGAACATTTAGCTCTCCTTCTTTTAATACTCCCTGTACAAGAGTCAAGAATTTATTGATGAGAAGATCATTTGGAATATGCCCATCAACAAATAATGAAGCCAACAATTGATAGCCGCAAATTTGATATATATTATCTTTTGATGACATGTAATCAAAGGCCAATGTTTGAGAAAAGGCAAGATTCTTCAATAAATTAAAGGATATTAATTCTGCTAACTCTTGATTTCTAACAGTCTCCATCCATTTATCAACTTGCTCACGTTTCATCATTTGTGCAGGCATTATGTAGGTTGCCATAATCTTACACTCACGAATATCATCTTTCCAAAGCTCTATAGCCAATTCATAATCTTTACCATATTTCTCAGCATTTTGCCGTAAAATAGGTAAAGGAACGCCCCAGTTAATCTTGTAATTCAAGCCTTTTTTTCGCATAGAGCTTGATGTTGCGCCATTCATAAAAATTCTAAATGACTGCTTGATTTCTTTTAATTTATCTTTGGTATTCATAATTATAGCGTACTGTAATCTTTAGAATATCTCAACATTTGCTCAGTATATCCTTCGGAATAATCAAGAACTATATCTATTACTTCCCCTTCATTTCCATAAATAATTCCAAATTTAGGATTTAGAAAGCCTTTATAAGGAGCAATATTCAATTTCTCATACCTGGACAGAACCTCTTGGTGCAGATTATAATTAATTGATTTGCCATACCTCTCCACAAGAAGACGCCCAGTTTTATAATCACCTTCACTTTTTATACGTTGAATCTCAGATAATTGATAAGCAAAAATGTCACGCAAGGCTTCATAGTTATTGATCTTTATAAAGGTTTTGCCACAGTTAGAAATCATTTCTACAACGTTATCAGACTTTCCAAGTTCCAAAGCCCATCTGGCGATCAAAGCCCTATTCTGCATATGCGCTTCCTCTATTTGCTTTCCAGGTTTAATACGAACCAACTGGGTCATTAAGCCATTCATCATATATGTATAATATTGGGCTTTGAAGGCATCATGCGAGTCTAACAAGCCAAGGCTTTGTAATTTTAAATCAGATATATAATAAAGGGCAAAGAGATCTGCCCTCGCTTCTTCAATCGTATTTCCGTAATTTTTCAATGCGTCCGGATCAGTATTGGGTAGAAGTTTACCACTGCCATGTCCAAGACACTCATGCAAATCTGTATGAAGATTATCCGTTACATCACCATATTTTTTGATTAAGTCTATCATTTGCGCATCAATAACAAACTCTTCCAACATTCCGTTTCCTTTTGACGCTTCACTGTATGCATGAGTTAAATTTGAAATAGTAATACTTTTTGAACCGTGCTCGGCCCGAATCCAATCGGTATTTGGAAGATTGATACCAATAGCCGTTGAGGGATATTCATCACCTCCAAGCATAGCAGCACAAACCACATTGGCAGTAACCCCTTTCACTTGAGATTTTTTGAATCTAACATCAATCGGAGAGTTATCTTCAAACCACTGTGCATTTTCAGAAATAAGTTGAGTTCGTTTTGTCTCTTCCAAATCTTTATAATGTACTATACCCTCCCATGAACCTTTGTAGCCCAGCGGGTCACCATAAACTTCAATGAACCCGTTGATAAAATCAACCTGTCCATCTTGTTCCTTAACCCATGCAATAGAATATTTATCAAAGTCCAGAAGATTCCCAGACTTATAATAAGCAATTAACAGGCGAATAATATTGCCTTGAGCCGTATTTTCCGCATATTTCTCAGCTTTTTCAAGCCATTCAATTATCTTTTTAATTGCAGCTCCATATAATCCATCTTCTTTCCAGACAATTTCCTTAATGTCGCCATTTACTTTAATCAGCTTTGAATTGAGACCATACGAAGGCGTTTCCATCTTACATCCGGACTTTTTATCAGAATAAAATCTCTCTACCTCACATTGAGAAACATTCTCATAATAATTGCAAGCTGAAGTGCGAATGATATCCTCTCCGTCTTTTTTATTCACTCCTTTAGGCAAGAATAATGGATCAAAAACCACTTTGGTAATTGTCTTAACAAAGTCATCAGCACACTCTTTGACATCTAAGCCAAGCAACGAAAGATCAATCTCATTGAGTGCGTTGACAAAGTATTCTTCAGAGAATCCAGGAACAAACTTATCTGAATTATAATGGTGATAAATACCATTGGAGAACCAAACTTTATTTAAATAGATTTTTAAGGCTTTAAAATCTTCACTTGTATCCCCAAGCCTTGAAAGATAGATAGCTTCCAAGGCCTTTCGGATTTTCAGATTATATTTTCCAAATTGATCAAATGTGATATCTCTACCGTAAAGTGTTGCCTGGGACAAACAATAAATATATTTTTTTTGTTTTAAAGTAAGATCTTCAAAACCTTTTAAATTGTATCTCAACACTTGAATGTCATCAAATGTCTCATCTGTATATTTAAAGGAATCTTCTAACATCATAATTCTACACCGATATTATTTTTTTCTCTTGGAGAATAAGTTTACTTTTTTGAAGAAATCTTTTCCAACTTACTAGCAACTGTATGGCGCAACTTATATTCTCTTGGGGTGATTCCGTTTATTTTATAGAAAGAAGAATAAAAAGACTGTCGGTTAGAAAAACCTACCATGGCACTGATATCTTCCATATTTAAATCCTGATATCTCTTGTCAACCAATAATCCCATTGCTTCATCAACACGGAATTTATTGACAAATGATGTATAATTCATGTGGAATCTGACATTAATGACAGCAGATATATATCTTGTGTTGGTGTGAAGCTCTTCAGCTAACTTCTTTGCTGAAAAATTTTTATCCTTATATTTTTGTTGAATAAGTATAATGTTCAAAATCTTGTCCTTCAGTTCATCCATTACTTGAGGACTGACCAAGCTACGATATACGGCTGGTTTCTCTTTTTTTTCTGTTATATTATACTTCACCATAAGACTATCAGATTTTAATAATGAACAAATTTCAGTAATCAATAAATATAGACTTTAATTTTATACAGTTAGCGCTTCGGACTGTTCAAACGAAGAAAAAGAATTTCTCTAATTAATATATCCTCGGACCAAAAATGGCTGTCCCCACCCTAATCATCGTTGAGCGAGCCTCAAGTGCTATGGGATAATCATTGCTCATGCCCCATGAACGCTCTTTAAAATCAGGATCATCTTTAAAATATTTCCCCTTAATTTCGTCAAAGAAATCTGCTGCCAACAACATCTCATCCTTTACTTGGGCCTTATCCGTCGTATTGGAAGCCATCATCATCAATCCCGATATATGAACATTTTTCAGCTGCTTCCACTCATCTCCTTCAAGTAGTTTACGACAATCATCAAAAGTAAATCCGTACTTAGATTCCTCTTCTGCGATGTGCAATTCCAAAAGAACATTGATGATCCTATTGTTTTTGAGGGCTTGTTTATTGATTTCCTTAAGAAGTTTCAAAGTTTCAACAGCCTCTATCATTGAAATGTAAGGAGCAATGTATTTCACCTTATTAGTTTGAAGATGGCCAATGAAATGCCACTCAATATCTTGAGGCAGTTCTCTTACCTTTGCCGAAAGCTCTTGCTCATGACTTTCACCGAAAATCCGTTGGCCTTCGTTATAAGCGACTTCAATAAATTCCTTTGGATGGAATTTACTGACAGCAATCAGTTTCACACCATCAGGTAATTGTTCAAGAACTTTATGTAAATTTATCGATACATCAAACATATTCAATCTATTTTAATTGCATAAGGAAGGTAAATACACAAGATAAAAAATCATTCTTTATCTTCGCTTGAATCATACTTATGCTCAAAGACATCCATAATTTTTGTTTCGTTCACAGAAACTATTTCATAATCAATCATAGTATTACCCATCATTTCGTCAACATGCTTAACTGCACTATTAACAGAATGTGCCTGAACAAGATAGGTGACGATAGAGCGCCTCTCTTTCTCTGTCTTATCGTCAATGGTAATAAACGATAGGCGTGTCTTAAACCACTTATCATCGGCATCCACGTCACTGAAGAATATTTCCCGATAGGCAGAAGGTGCAATTGCTTTCACCTCAAACTCGCCACTAATATAATTAGACATTTCTTTTGTAATGGTGGACTCAGCCTCTGAAAAGCTCAAGGCATCAACAGTATATGCTTCGATTACTTTCTTATTCTGACCATCCTCCATCAACTTCTCATAACGAACCTTAGTTTCAAACCAAGAACTTGTTTTACTTCTCATATTTTTTATTGATAATTCTACACTTACAATGAATAATAACGACAAAAAATCAATATTCATTCTTTATGCAAAAGTAGTAAAAAACTCTCGTTTAATAGGATTTTTTTGCTATAAAATAAAAAATATATTTAACTTTGCATTATGGGTTAAAGTGCTAAGGGTGTAAGTTCTCAGCACATATTGGGTTCAAAAAGCTAAAAGAAAGAATTATGCCGGAAATTTCAATTCGAGGATTAGAGATGCCAGAATCTCCCACAAGAAAGTTGTCATCATTAGCAGTTGCCACAAAAAATCGTGGCTTAAAAGTGTATCAACTTAACATTGGACAACCTGACCTTCCCCCACCCCAATGCGGTCTTGACGCACTAAAAAGTATCAACCGCACGCTACTTGATTATTCCCCCTCACAGGGTATTCTTGCTTACAGAGAAAAGCCGTGCGGTTATTACAAGAAATTCTCCATTGATGTGGAGCCTGAGGACATCATCATTACAACAGGAGGAGCGGAAGCTGTACCTTTTTCTTTCATGTCGTGACTAAACCCTGGCGATGAAGTTATCATCCCTGAACCTGCATAAGCTAAAATACTTGTACTGAAAAAGGCTTTGGAATCTTACCCAAGAAGAATAAATACAGAATAAAACAATAATGATGAATTTCACATTATTTATCGCAAAAAAAATATATAATAGTACAGACAAAACACGTAGGGTTTCAAAACCCGCAATCCGTATTGCCACTATAGGAGTGGCAATAGGACTTGCAGTAATGATAGTTTCTGTATCGGTTGTATTAGGATTTAAACACACCATAAGAAATAAAGTTATTGGTTTTGGTAGCCATATTACGGTTGCTGATTTTATGTCATTGCAAAATTCTGAGCTATATCCAATAACGATAAATGATAGCTTACTGAAAGCTTTATATAAGATACAAGGTGTTAAACACGTTCAGAGATTTGCCTATACACAGGGAATTTTAAAAACCAATGACGACTTTCTTGGTGTTACACTAAAGGGCGTTGGTCCAGAATTTGACTCAACGTTTATTCACAATAATATGGTGACGGGGAGTTTTCCAAAATTCTCAGACAATTCGAATCAACAAAAAATCATCCTATCCAAAACCATAGCCGATAAATTGAAAATGAAGGTTGGCCAAAAGATTTTTGCCTATTTTGTCAATGAACAAGGTGTACGTACCCGAAAATTCACTGTGTGTGGAATCTATGAAACAAACCTGAAACAATTCGATTCGCAAATATGTATGACGGACCTATACACCGTCAACAAATTGAATGGTTGGGAACCAGACCAATATAGTGGCGCTGAACTTGAAGTAAAAGATTTCAACTTATTGGATAATACTGCTTTTAATGTTTTGGGACATGTGAAGAACAAGGTTGATAAATATGGCAGCACCTATTCTTCTGCAACTGTTATCGAACAAAACCCACAGATATTCTCATGGCTCGACCTAATGGATTTGAATGTTTGGATTATTTTGGCATTGATGATATCAGTAGCTGGTGTAACGATGATATCTGGACTTCTTATCATTATATTGGAACGCACACAAATGATAGGCCTCATGAAGGCGATAGGAACAAGAAATCGGCAGATAAGACATGTTTTCCTGTGGTTTGCCACTTTCATTATCGGAAAAGGATTAATAATAGGAAATGTCGTCGGTATAGGTCTCATATTGCTGCAACAATATACAGGGCTATTTAAACTTGATCCACAGACCTATTATGTAAGTACTGTACCAGTTGAAATCAACATTCCTCTCATAATAGCATTGAATCTTTCAACATTATTAATATGTGTATTCGTATTGATTGCACCAAGTTATTTTATCAGCCACATAAATCCTGCAAAATCGATGCATTACGAATAAATAGAAATATCGTTTTCGCAGTTACCATTAACATTTAGAAGTCTCATACATTCCTCTGTTTTTGCAAACAACAAGTCAGGATTGCGATGCAACAACTTATACTCTTTTTATGCAATAATCTAAACAACTGAAAATCAGAACAAAACAATTCCGTTTCCAAAAGGTAAACTTTCACAATGAGATAGGTGAGCTATCACTGCGCGAAAGGTCAGCTTTGGATAAGATATTATTAAACTCTCATAGCCTGACGATCGAAACATTGTTCCAAACAACAACGATAGAGAGTATTTTTCACATTATTAACGTGTTGTGATTTGCTTGAAAATTCGTACCTTTGCGGTAGCAACAACAACCTTATACCGTCTGCACCACACAAGCGCAAGTTGTGATTTGCTTGAAAATTCGTACCTTTGCGGTAGCAACAACAACACCTACATATCCAAATTCAACAGATGGCAGTTGTGATTTGCTTGAAAATTCGTACCTTTGCGGTAGCAACAACAACTGTGGCTTTATCGGTGAAGTTGTTTTTGGGTTGTGATTTGCTTGAAAATTCGTACCTTTGCGGTAGCAACAACAACCGCTAAGAGCAGTACGCAAACGGCTTATAGTTGTGATTTGCTTGAAAATTCGTACCTTTGTGGTAGCAACAACAACGAGCAATGGGTTTATGTCGCTAAAGAAGAGTTGTGATTTGCTTGAAAATTCGTACCTTTGTGGTAGCAACAACAACACAGCGATAATGGATTGCTCACCCCACGGGGTTGTGATTTGCTTGAAAATTCGTACCTTTGTGGTAGCAACAACAACGGAAAAGCGCTGCGTGTTCGCTGGCTTCAGTTGTGATTTGCTTGAAAATTCGTACCTTTGTGGTAGCAACAACAACGAAGTGGACGGCGATGCGCACCTACGGCGGTTGTGATTTGCTTGAAAATTCGTACCTTTGTGGTAGCAACAACAACCGTTCATCTTGTCCATTATACAAAAGATAGTTGTGATTTGCTTGAAAATTCGTACCTTTGTGGTAGCAACAACAACCTTTACATTTAAACATCAATGTTGGATCAGTTGTGATTTGCTTGAAAATTCGTACCTTTGTGGTAGCAACAACAACAGCTACTAAACACGGTTCAGGACTCAGATCGTTGTGATTTGCTTGAAAATTCGTACCTTTGTGGTAGCAACAACAACGAAAAAACAATGTACCAATGTAAGCACTGAGTTGTGATTTGCTTGAAAATTCGTACCTTTGTGGTAGCAACAACAACTAAATTGTAAAATTATGAAAACAATTAATGTTGTGATTTGCTTGAAAATTCGTACCTTTGTGGTAGCAACAACAACCCAGCCAAACAAGATAGAGAACGCTATATGTTGTGATTTGCTTGAAAATTCGTACCTTTGTGGTAGCAACAACAACCAACAAACGGAACGTTGATTTTCGTGATCCAGTTGTGATTTGCTTGAAAATTCGTACCTTTGTGGTAGCAACAACAACGACACGGCGCAGAAGCTCATCACCTTTCTTGTTGTGATTTGCTTGAAAATTCGATTTGCTTGAAAATTCGTACCTTTGTGGTAGCAACAACAACTGAAATCGCACAAAGTATTGGTAATAAGCACAATACAAAGTTGTTGAAGAAAAATAAAATGATGCCGCAAAACAAAATCCCATCCTTACTGGATGGGATTTTTGTTTTCTATAGGCAGGCAAATTAGAAGAGTTCCAACTGTTGATAAGGTGCATTCGGTGGTTTGGGCTTTTCACCATAAAACAGCTGAATGTTGGCAAACTGCTTGTCGGTTATACACAAAATACCGACTTTTCCGAGTTTGGGAAGGTTGTTACGAATACGCTTCATATGAACTTCCGCATTTTCCATACTCGCACAATGACGTACATAGATAGAAAATTGAAACATCGTAAATCCATCCTTCATCAAGGCTTTACGGAAATCTGTATAGGCTTTTTTTTCTTTTTTAGTTTCCGTAGGAAGATCGAAGAATACAAGAATCCACATAATTCTATATTCGCTAAGTCGGTCGAAATTAGTCATAATGGCTACATTTCCGGAAAACTAACGTGCCGCATCTCTCCAGCAAAACATTTATAAAGCGATGCTGTCGTTTGTTGGGCAGCCACCATCAGCGGACTGCGCTTTCCATTAATAACAACGTCCAACATTGGTATTCCCAACAGTTGCATTTTCAATCGTTTATTGATTTCTGAAATGTCTTCATTTTGCCTTATGATGTCCAATACTAATTCATCCACATACGGTCGATAGGGCTCCATAATATCGTCCGCCAAGCAGTAGGCATTGTAGCGATTGTGATGATGAATACCCAATGTGGGCAAGAGCCCGCTCCCAACTAAAGATCTTGCTATCACAGCACGCAGAATAGCATAGCCATAGTTCAGAAGATTGTTGGGTGGTGTACCTTCTCTGTCGCGCACAAAATCAGGGTAATCCTTAAATAAGTTTTTCCAATAGTAGGCTGCTGTTCTCGCTTCCAAATTGTCTGGATCACCACTCCTCACATCGTTTGCCCAAACACGCATACAGTTTGTTTCCTTATCTGTATTGGTTCTCAACACATACTCCTGATTGAGTATCTTTTGCTTCACGGTCTGTTGCCATAGCTGCTTACGCAGAGGCAGAGAGGCGTCCAACTGCGTTCTAAACCGCTCGTTCTGTGTTGTGTTTCCGCAAAGTGGCAGCAATAAGCCTACAGGCATACTCTTTTGATCGCAAGTAATTACTGCACAATTATTTTCCAATAATGCTTCCAGTACGCCCGAAGTAATAGTGATGCGTCGATGATCGAGAATTACCACCCCAATATCTTCTATCGGGATGGTACGCTCAGCTTCTTTTTTCATTGCTACAGGCAACGTGTCGTTGCTTTCCACATCTGGCAAATGCAATACCAACTGAGCATTGCGCAGGCTCAAATAGATGGGATTACTGAAGCACAGTGTTTTCTTTATCATAGGCAGATTACTTTTATTTAATAACTCTAAGTATCGTCCCTAAGCGATCTACCTCAAGCTTCCAGCAGACAGCCTTTATCATTTCACCTGACAATGCTTTACCCATTTTATTCATAGATTCAAACTCTACCTTATTATAAATGATGTTGGCAACTGAATAAGGTAAGAAATGACATTTTTTCCCTGTTGCACTTACCATCTTGTATATCCTTTCATTATCCAACTTGCATTCGTTCGACAATTTATCTTCCTCCGTTGGTACATACACCAAGTCATTGGGCGACAGATAGAACTTCAACGGAACATCTTTCTCGTTTTTCTCTGGAACAGGCGACATCCCTTGCTTTAATCGTTCTGCCACTTCATTCAGCGGAACTGTGTTATAGCTTCGTTCTCCCTCTTCATTTTCATAGATAGCAAAATAGAGATTGGTTCCTTCCTGCGCTCCAACATACTTTGCTGCTTTATTTCCAGTCTGTCCAACTTGATACTTTGCACCCATTGTCTTCGCAACCCTCACTTTCAGAATAGGCTGATGAGGCTTTCCATCATTGAATAGAGAAATGTTCTTATTCATTTCGGTAATGCCTTCTGGTGTGAAAGCAATATTTGGATCACCGCATTTCTCTTCGAGATAATTGAGAAGTATCTTTTGTATGCCTGTGTCAGTGATCGTCTCAATACGCTTTTTGTCGAAAGATGTATCAAGTGGTTTTCTTGTTGCCGCCATCCTTTCTTTTTCATCGCTATATTGCCACACTTCCACTTTCTCAACATTTTGTCTATTCCAGCGATAGTTAATGCTCTTGAAATGTGCAAGCATTTGTTTGGTATTGAAATGTTTTTCAACCAATTCATTGATATACGCTTTCAGCTCCTTATTACAGATATTCGGAATATTCTCGATCGCATTTTTCAGTTTAACAGTAGTTTTACGCTTGAGATTTACATGTCCGAAGACAGTTTCCTTGTGCATCGGCTTGCGGATTGCCCACATCTCACTACTCTTTTGTTCTGCCGTTGTTTTCTTTCCCTGCTCATCGTATCGCTCATAATAGTTCGTTGCTTTGTTGATGATACGTACATAATTTCTGAAACTTACAACAATATCTTGCAATGCTACACGGGCATCCTGTGTAAAACTCTCCCATGGCTTACGGATGATGCGATTTTTATCGCATAACAGTCTGCGCAGATCTTCTCGCTTTTTCTGACTGTTTGCTGATTCATTATTGAGATAGTTAATAATATTGCGCGATGCGCAGGCTATAACAAGTGCATCCATCGCATGATGACGATGGTCAATGCGTTTTTTACTGAAACCAAGCTGCAATTCTATAGGAACTGAGGTTTGGAATACTCGTTTCCCCTCTTTGTTTTCCCAATGCCCGAATGCTTCTGTTCCTGTCATTCGATTAAGACGTTCAAAACGAGGATAAACAATACTATTCCATACATCGTTCAAGCCCCAGTCTTTTTTCAATCGGTCGGTAATACCACCCGTACACGGAATAACAAACTTTGAAGTAACATCCATTTCATCCTCTGTTCGCACGATGTTGGAAAGCAAGGCTTTCACCACTTTACTGATATATCTGCTGTCATTCATCTGCCGATTGAGAAACTCCTCTGGAATATCCTCCATCAGAAGTCGCAAGTTCAACATAGAACTGCAATCCCAAGTACGGGTGTAGCTTAATAATCTATACCTGAAAACACCGAGGGGTTTGGGGGCGAGCAGCCCCCATGA
>QWCY01003317.1_pt1 | contig 18685 bp, 15 predicted proteins | sample 1972631 | NCBI WGS metagenome assembly QWCY01 (sample SAMN09866696, study PRJNA288562) | Human gut metagenome isolate pre1_stool, whole genome shotgun sequencing... | isolation source: gut | host: Homo sapiens | place: USA: California
AACGACCCTGCTTGCGATCCTTCACACCCTGGGTATCGAGGGCGCCACGAACGATGTGGTAACGAACACCTGGCAGATCCTTGACACGGCCGCCGCGCACGAGCACAATGGAGTGCTCCTGCAGGTTGTGGCCTTCGCCCGGGATGTAAGCGGTGACTTCCACACCGGAGCTCAGGCGCACACGAGCGACCTTACGCAGTGCCGAGTTCGGCTTCTTCGGGGTGGTGGTGTAAACACGGGTGCACACGCCGCGGCGCAGCGGGCTTCCCTTCAGTGCCAAAGTCTTGGACTTCTTCGGCTTTGCCTGACGTCCCTTACGGACGAGCTGTTCAATAGTAGGCAACTTGAATTCTCCGATTCAGTGGTTTCTCTTGCTTTTGTGTGACCGCCGCACTGCACCCACACTCCACGCATCTGAATCGTGAAGATAGCCACAGCCCACCGGCCCGATGGCCCATCCCTCTCTCACCGTCGCATTGCTGCGCGTGATGCAATCGAGTTCCGGGATATCCCAACCCGCACGCCTGTCACATAAGGCATGCCGTTGGCACACACGAATTATCAGTATACGGATTCCCAAGACATTCCAACATGCCGTGTCGCAAATCGCAAAAGGAATGGCCCCGGATCCTTTCGAATCCGGGGCCATCCACTCGGGAAGGAGGTTCCCACTTCTTTGCTACGCGCTACCTTACGCGCACTCTTCAGTCTCGTTGTCTGTTTTGCATTTGCGGCCCGGCGCCTGCGCCGTACTACCCCATTGCCGCTGTTTCGAATCGCTATTGTTCAGTTATATCTTAAAGGCGTTGCGCATGAACCTCACGGCCATCGGCGCTTCGTTGCGACCTGACGAATTCTCGACTGATCCACAACTCCGGCCTTCAGTTACAGTATACCCCAAAACGAACAAAAAACACGGGTGAAGACGCCCTTAAATCCCAATAATTTCAATCATTTTGCCTACATCAGCGCAAAGCAACAAAACATCACAATGACACGTTTGCACCACTCAAAACAAAACATTCCCTGAATCGTTTTGAAAGATTCAGGGAATGCGCAATATGACGACGGAATCTACTGACGAATGTCAGCTGTTAGCTGTTTCGGCAGCGTCTTCGCGGGCCTTCGCAGCCGAGCCCTTCTCGCCATTGTCGGAATCAGGATGGATCTGATGCCTGTCATCATGCTCACGCCACCAGCTGGACAGCACGGAGCCGGAAATATTGTGCCAAACGCTGAAGAACGTGGACGGCACCGCGGCCAACGGATTGGAAGCGAACGACGTCAGCGCCAAAGTCGCTCCCAAAGCGGAATCCTGCATGCCGACCTCGAAGGTGATGGCCTTCTGTTGCGCATAACGGAAGCCCTTCGGATACACCTTGTACATGAGCTTGGAGAAGCCGAAGCCCAGCGCATATCCGCACAGGTTGTGCAGAATGACCACCGGAATGGCAAGCAGCGAGGAAGCCACGAACAGCTTCGGACCGTTGGCCGCGACAACCACGCCGATGATAAGCAGAATGGCCACCTGGGACACGATCGGCAGAGCGACCGTGATCTTCTCGATCTTCTCGCCGAAAATGGCATGGCAGATCACGCCAAGAGCGATCGGGAACAGCACCACCTTAACCGCATTGAGGAACAGGGATTCCACCGGAACCGACACATACTGGGAAGCGAGCCACTGCATCAACAGCGGAATCATGAACGGCGCGCACAGCGTGGACAGAATGCCGATGGACACGTCCAGCGCCACATCGCCACGGCTCAGATAGCTCATCACGTTGGACGAGGTTCCGGACGGGCAGCAGCCGACCAGAATCACACCGACGGCGAGCGCACCATCAAGACGGAAAATCCAGCACAGCAGCACAGCCACCAACGGCATGATGACGAAGTGGGCCACGGTACCGACGATGACCATCAGAGGCTGGGTAAGAATGCGCTTGAAATCGTCAAGGGTCAAGGTAAGACCCATGCCGAACAGCACGATACCCAGGAAATAACCGGTATAGGATTTGCCCCACAAGCTTGCCTGCGGCACGAAATAGTTGAACACGGCCCACACGATCACGATCGCGGTGAACCACTTGGTGAGCCAATCACCAAACGCTTTGACCTTCTGCATGAATCTCTCTTCCTTCACACTTCACAGCTTTTCGGCCGATGATCCGCATACGCCGAAAACACTCCGAGACGGCCCACACCGCCATTACAGCACACCCTTACGCATGCAGCGACTACAAGGTACGTGTGAGTTTCGGATTTGTGTAATATGCCGTTCACATAATGAACAATCCACAGCGTAAGCCGACGACAGGCACACGCAACACGCCGATGTAGACATAGCTGGAAAATCGTGTATAGTTTTCATCTGTTGCGCTTCTGTATGAAGCGAAAACATGGTGGCTATAGCTCAGTTGGTAGAGCATCTGATTGTGGTTCAGAAGGTCGCGCGTTCGAGCCGCGTTAGCCACCCCGGTAGAAACCTCGGGAGAAATTCCGAGGTTTTTTGCTATCCAAACGACTTGAACACAGCAAACCACCGATCGCAAGTCATCAGCATAGGTCAGATACAAGGAGCGCATCATGCTGTCGTTTGAAAACGACTATTCCTGCACGGCAACACCGGAAATCATCGAACGCATCAGCGAAATCGCACAAAACCAATATCCGGGTTACAGCAACGACAGCATCTGCGAAAGCGCGAAAGCCAAAATCCGCGAAGCATGCGCCTGCCCTGACGCGCAGATTTTCTTCCTGGTAGGTGGCACGCAGACCAACCAGACCATCATCGACTCCATCACACCGCAGTATGCCGGCGTAATCGCGGCAAGCACAGGCCATGTGAACGTGCATGAGGCGGGCGCCATCGAATTCACCGGACACAAGGTTCTGACGCTCCCCCACCATGACGGCAAAATCGATGCGACCGAACTCGACGAGTACTGCGCCACGTTCTACGCGGACGGCAACTACACGCACATGGTGTTCCCCGGATGCGTCTACATTTCGCAGGCCACCGAATACGGCACGCTCTACACGCTCGCCGAACTTGAGGCGATCCGCAAGGTCTGCACGAAGTACGACATGCCGTTGTTCATCGACGGCGCACGACTTGGCTACGCGCTGACCGCAACCGGCAACGACGTGACGCTTGAAGACATCGCGCGTATCGCGGACGTATTCTATATCGGCGGCACCAAGGTCGGAGCCATGTTCGGTGAGGCCGTGGTGTTCACGCACGGCAATATGCCGAAAAACTTCGTGACGCTCGTCAAGCAACATGGCGCGCTGCTCGCCAAGGGATGGCTGCTGGGCGTGCAGTTCGACACACTGTTCACCGACGATCTGTATTGCAGGATCGCCCGCCACGCCAACGATGCGGCCGACCGTATTCGCGAAGTGCTGGTGGAACGTGGCTATACGCTCACCTTCGACGCGCCGACCAATCAGATCTTCATCACGCTCGACAACGCGACATCCGAGCGTTTGCAGCGCAATGTGCGCCTCGGCTTCATGGAAAAGGCCGACGACACGCACACGGTGATGCGCATCTGCACCAGCTGGGCCACCACCGATGAGCAGGTGGAGCAGCTGATCGCATTGCTGTAGCGCGCATCGTCGCTGTCAATCGGAAAAATAATCATTACGACAAACAACAAAAAGGCGCAGGAATTACATCCCGCGCCTTTTTGCTTGCGTTACGATCATTTATCACGCATATGGTTCCATTTATGCTGATTGTTACGCATTGATTTGCTTATTGGCCTTATCAGCGATCGCCTCGCGTTCCATAGCCACGAATTTACGCACGGAAGCAGCCACCGAATAATGCTCTTTAGTGTGTTCGGCATAGATTTCGCCCCATTCCGACAGTTCATCGGGGTGATCGACCCACCAATCGATGCGCCTTGCCAACGCTTCCACATCGTCGACAGGGAATAGCGATTCGTCACGTAACGCGAACTGGCCTGCGGCGCTCAACGGAGACGATGCGATGACCGGCACCAAACCGGCGGCCATACCTTCAATGACGCTCACCGATTCGAGATCGGCAATCGAAGGATGCACCAGCAAATCGCCGGAACGCAGCAACGCGGGCATTTCGGTGTTCTTATGAAATCCGATCGATGCCGGTCGGGAAAGCAAACGTGCGGCGAGTCGCTGCAATTTCTTTTTCAAAGGACCGGTGCCGGCAATCGTCAGTTCAATATCTTGCGCATGCCTGCAACGGGCGATCGCATGAATTAATGCGACATGATTCTTTTCGTTCGTCAATCGTCCGGAAGCGACAATGTGGAACGGAACCGGAGCAGACTTCCCCGCATCGCGCTGCGTTTTCGCAGTGAATCGTGCTTCATATCCGTTGGAAATCACATGCAGTTTCGATTTGTACCCGTGAGAACGCAGCAAACTTGCGCCAAGCTCGGTCGGCACATGCACATGGTCGATTTTGCGGTACAGCCACAAATTGAACAGCCAGTAGATGAACTTGTCGATGCCCGGAATATATTTCAGCGGACCTGCCGAATACGTGATGTTCTCCGGCTGCACGTGATAGCCCGCAGTAACCGCGATTCCCATCTGTTTGGCGACTTTGCACGCATGCTGGCCAAAACGGAACGGCGTGTAGATGTGCACCACGTCCACGCCTCGGAACGCGGTTCTGAACAGCGTGTCGCTCGGTTCGGCGAACTGCATCTGCTGCTTTTTCGCCACCCAACTGACCAGAGGCACATGGTTGACTCGTGCCGGGTATTCAGGCGCACCAATGCCCACAAGCCTGACCGTATGGCCTTGCCGCTTCAATTCCTCCGCCCACTGCAACGCCGAATTCGACGTGCCGTTACCTCGGTTTCCCGACGTGTCGACCACCATGGCGATGGTCAGGGGTCGCTGTGTTTCTTCCTGTTCCGTCTCAGACATGCACTCCATCCTACGCCGATGGCACAATGGAAGGCATGACTGAAGAGAATCGTGCCTTGGGCACTCCGCTTGGTAAGCATCCGACTCGTGTTCTGTTTCTTGGCTCCGGAGAGCTGGGCAAGGAAGTCGCCCTCGAACTGATGAGGCTTGGCGCATGGGTGTGCGCGGCCGATTCCTATGAGGGTGCCCCCGCGCAGCAGGTGGCGCATGAATACCGTGCGCTCGATATGGCCAATGCCGAACAATTGCGCGTATTGTTTGACGAAATCCAGCCGGATATTATCGTGCCGGAGGTCGAAGCGATCGCCACCAGCGAATTGGCTGCCGCGGCCGAGCGTGGCGCACAGGTGGTGCCAAGTGCCGAAATCGCATCCATTTGCATGGATCGTGAACGTTTGCGCGTACTTGCGCATGAGGAATTGGGATTGCCGACCACGCCGTACCGCTTCGCAGGCTCGCTGGAAGAGCTTCGCGCTGGGGCAAAAACGGTTGGCTACCCGTGCGTGGTCAAGCCGATTATGAGTTCTTCCGGTCACGGCCAGTCCGTGGTGCGTTCCGCCGATGCGATTGATGCGGCTTGGGTTGAGGCACAGGAAGGTCGCCGCGCACACGACGAGGGTGACGTTTCCCGAGTGATTGTAGAAGCGTTGGCTCCATTGGATTACGAATTGACTGTACTGACCGTCAGTTCCAGCAGCGGCATCGTAACATGCGATCCGATCGGGCAACGTCAGGAAAATGGTGATTATCGCGAATCCTGGCAACCGGCCTCCTTCACACAGGATGTGCTTATGCAGGCGCAACGCATAGCGTGCACCGCAGTGGAAGGTCTGGTGGCGAAGGCCAAGGCTTCCGGCGAGAAGGGTTGGGGCGTGTTCGGCGTGGAATTGTTCGTGCTGACCGATGGTTCCGTATTGTTCAACGAAGTGTCGCCGCGCCCGCACGATACCGGCATGGTGACCATGGCATCCCAGCGGTTGAGCGAGTTCGCTTTGCATGCACGCGCGATTCTTGGACTTCCGATCACGCAGGCTCATGTCGCACTGTCAATTCCGGAAGGTTCGGTTGCAGCCAGCCATGCGATTGTGGTGGAAGGCGACGGCGAAGCGGAATTCAGCAATGTCGGCGAGGCACTGGCCGAACCGGGCACCGATCTGCGTATTTTCGCCAAGCCGGAAGTGCATGGACATCGCCGCATGGCGGTCGCACTGGCCATCGGAAGCGACGAAAGCGACGCACGCAACAAAGCCTCGCAGGTTGCGCAATCGCTTGATATTGCAGTCATCTGATTCTGCTGCAATCTCAATCTGATTCCATATTCGAATCTTTTTTACGGGAGGCTTTCGGAACGCGGCTGAAACGCGCCGATTGTAGCCTCCCGTTGGTATCTTGTTAACCGTCAAGTTCACCAAACTATCTACCTCCCAAACACCAGGAAAGGCGAGTAATGGAGAAGTTGGAAAAGCTCTACGAGGGCAAAGCCAAGCAACTGTACGCAACTGACGATCCGGAGGTGCTCTGGGTCGAATACAAGAACTCCGCTACCGCAGGTGACGGCGAGAAGAAGGAAGACTTCGCCGGCAAAGGCAGGCTGAATAACCTCATCACCACGCTGATCTTCGATCTGCTGAAGAACCGCGGCATCGACAGCCATCTCGTGGCTCGCGTCGGCGACACCTCCCAGCTGGTCAAGAAGATCACCATGTACCCGCTTGAGATCGTGCTGCGTAACACCGCCGCCGGCCACTTCTGCTCTCGCTTGGGCGTGGAAGAGGGCATCGAGCTCAAGGAGCCGGTGCTGGAGTACTTCCTGAAGAACGACGATCTGCACGATCCGTTCGTGAACGATGACGATCTGGTTGCATTGGGCGTGTGCACCCGTGAGGATCTGGCTGAGATTGCTCCGCTCGCCCGCCGCATCAATGAGGCCCTGATCGAGATCTTCGCCAAGATCGATGTCAAGCTTGTGGACTTCAAGATCGAAATGGGTCGTACTTCCGACGGCACTCTGCTGCTCGCCGACGAAATCACCCCGGATTCCTGCCGTCTGTGGGATCAGCGTGATCATTCCGGCAAGGTGGAGCATCTCGACAAGGATCTGTTCCGCCGCAACCTGGGCGACATCATCCCGGCCTACGAAGAAATCGAAAGCCGTTTGGCCGAACTCGCCAAGTCCGAAGGCATTGAAGTAGCCGAATAATACTTGCGATAGCCCGCATCTGCAGCACAAACTCGGATGCGGGCTTCATCGTTTTTGAAAATCTTATTTTTATTAATCTCACCAAGCCCCTCTTTCAAGGAGTTGACCATGGTTTTTCGCGTATACGTGGAAAAAAAGTCGGGTTTTGACGTCGAGGCCCAGCAGCTCGCCAACGAGCTCAGGACCATTCTCGGTATCAAGGCTCTGAAGAACGTCCGTCTCGTCAACCGATACGACGTGGAAGGCATCAGCGAAGAGCTGTTCGCTCAGGCCACGCCGACCGTATTCAGCGAACCGCAGGTGGACAACGTTTACGCCGACCTGCCTGATTTCGGTTCCGATGCAGTGTTCGCCGTCGAGTATCTGCCCGGCCAATTCGACCAGCGTGCTGATTCCGCCAGCGAATGCATTCAGCTGATCTCCCAAGGAGAGCGCCCGACTGTTCGTTCCGCCAAGGTGTATGCACTTGAAGGCGAGCTGAACGACGCCGATATCGCCGCCATCAAGCATTATGTGATCAACCCGGTCGAGGCGCGCGAAGCTTCGTTGGAAACCAAGACCACGTTGAAGACGCAGGTGCCGGTACCGGGCAAGGTGGAGGTCATCGAAGGTTTCCGCACCATGAGCGACGCCGATCTCGAGCAGTTCATCGTCGACCGTGGCCTGGCCATGGATTTGGCTGATCTGCAGTTCTGCCGTGCTTACTTCACCGAGGAACAGCGTGATCCGACGATCACGGAAATCAAGGTGATCGACACATATTGGTCCGATCATTGCCGTCACACCACGTTCGGCACGCAACTTGATGATGTACAGATCGATGACGCGACCGTGCAGGCCGCGTTCAATAAGTATCTTGAGATGCGTCACGAGCTTGGCCGCGACGAAAAGCCTGTATGCCTTATGGATATGGGCACCATCGGCGCGAAGTGGCTCAAGAAGAACGGCATTCTGAAGGATCTTGATGAATCCGAAGAAATCAACGCCTGCACCGTCAAGGTGAAGGTTGATGTGAATGGCCATGATGAGGATTGGCTGTTCCTGTTCAAGAACGAAACCCACAACCACCCGACGGAAATCGAACCGTTCGGCGGCGCGGCAACCTGCATCGGCGGCTGCATCCGCGACCCCCTGTCCGGCCGTTCCTACGTGTATCAGGCCATGCGTGTAACCGGTGCTGCTGATCCGACCGTTCCTGTTTCCGAAACGCTCGAAGGCAAGCTCCCCCAGCGCAAACTGGTCACCACCGCCGCCGCCGGTTATTCCTCGTATGGCAACCAGATCGGTCTTGCCACCGGTCAGGTCGACGAAATCTATCACCCGGGCTATGTGGCCAAGCGTATGGAGGTCGGTGCGGTTGTGGCCGCGACTCCGGCAGATCATGTGCGCCGCGAAACCCCCACTCCGGGCGACAAGATCATTCTGCTCGGCGGCCGTACCGGCCGTGACGGCATTGGTGGCGCCACCGGCTCGTCCAAGGCTCACAATGTTGAGTCTCTGGAGCTTGACGGTGCCGAAGTGCAGAAGGGTAACGCTCCTGTCGAGCGTAAGTTGCAGCGTCTGTTCCGTCGCGGTGACGCATGCCGTTTGATCAAGCGTTGCAACGATTTCGGTGCCGGCGGCGTTTCCGTTGCCGTTGGCGAGCTCGCTGACGGCCTGTATGTCGATCTCAACAAGGTTTCGAAAAAGTACGAGGGCTTGGATGGCACGGAACTGGCGATTTCCGAATCTCAGGAACGTATGGCCGTGGACGTTGCAGCCGAAGACGTCGACGAGTTCCTCGGCTACGCCAAGGAAGAGAATCTCGAGGCTGAAGTCATCGCGACCGTAACCGAAGATCCGCGCATGACCATGGTGTGGAACGGCGACAAAATCGTTGACCTGTCTCGTGAATTCCTCGCTTCCAACGGTGCCCCGAAGCATCAGGTGGCCCACGTCGAAGCGCAGCAGGCCTACACCACCCCGTGGGCTTCCGGTTCCCTGTCTGACCGCATGCATGCCATGCTCACCGATCTGAACGTGGCTTCCAACAAGGGTCTTTCCGAGCGTTTCGATTCCACTATCGGCGCAGGCACCGTGCTTATGCCGTTCGGCGGCAAGAAGCAGCTGACCCCAAATATGGCCATGGTCGCCAAGCTTCCAGTGTTCGGCGAAACCACTACCGCGTCCGCGATGGCTTGGGGCTTCAACCCGTTCATTATGGAGAAGAACCAGTTCACCGGCGCTTACCTGTCTGTGGTCGAATCGCTGTCGAAGCTGGTTGCTGCCGGCTTCGAGCATGAGAAGGCGTACCTGAGCTTCCAGGAGTATTTCGAGAAGCTTCGCGATGAGCCGACCCGTTGGGGCAAGCCGATGGCTGCCGTGCTTGGCGCGCTGATGGCTCAGGTTGATCTTGGTGCCGGCGCGATCGGCGGTAAGGATTCCATGTCCGGCACGTTCGAGCAGCTTGATGTGCCGCCGACACTGATTTCCTTCGCCGTGGCCGTGGGCAATATGAAGCATGCCACTTCGCCGGAATTCAAGGGTGCCGGCCACCGTGTGGTTCGTATCGCCCCGCGTTATCTCGCTGACGGTTTGACTCCTGACAAGGATGCGCTGCTTGAAGCGTTCTCTGTGGTTGAGGAGCTGACCGATTTCGGTGATGCTCTGGCCGTGTCCACTCCAGGCTATGGCGCTACTGCCGAGGCACTGTTCAAGATGACCGTCGGCAACCAGATTGGCGTGGCTCTTGATTCCGCTATTTCCGTGGATGATCTGTTTGCTCCTGCTTACGGCTCCTTCATTGTGGAATTGGCCGATGGCGCCAAGCTTCCGTCAGTGTCGAATCTGGTTGAGATTGGTGAGATTGGTAAGACCACTGAGGCTTACGATTTCGTCGCTGCCGGCGAGACGCTGGATTTGGCTGAATTGCAGGATGCTTGGGAAGGTGGCATCGAATCGGTGTTCCCGTACCGTTCCAAGGGTGACGAGAAGGGCAAGACCGTTGAGGCAGTTTCCTTCGAAGCTCCGAAGAAGACCGTCTACACCGGTACCGGTGTCGCCAAGCCTCATGTGATCATTCCTGTGTTCCCGGGCAACAACTGCGAATATGATTCCGCAGCCGCATTTGAGCGTGCCGGCGCCGATGTGAGCACGTTGATCGTGAACAATCTCACTCCGGCTGCCGTTGCCGAATCCACCCAAGCGTTGGTTGAAGAGATCAAGAAGAGCCAGATCATTATGATTCCGGGCGGCTTCTCCGGCGGTGACGAGCCTGATGGTTCCGCCAAGTTCATCACCGCGTTCTTCCGCGCTCCTGCCGTTACCGAAGCGGTGCGTGACCTGTTGAACAACCGTGATGGCCTGATGCTCGGCATCTGCAATGGTTTCCAGGCCCTGATCAAGCTTGGCTTGGTGCCGTACGGCGATATTGTGCCGATGACCGCGGAATGCCCGACGTTGACGTTCAACACCATCGGCCGCCACCAGAGCCGCTTGGTGCGTACCCGTGTTGCTTCGAACCTGTCTCCGTGGCTTTCCAAGACTTCCGTTGGAGACATGCACACCATCGCCATTTCCCATGGTGAAGGCCGTTTCGTGGCTTCCGATGACGTGCTTGCGCAGCTCAAAACTAACGGCCAGATCGCCACGCAGTATGTAGACGAAGCCGGCGTGCCTGGCATGGATCTGGACGTGAACCCGAACGGTTCGCTGCTGGCCATTGAAGGCATCACCAGCCCGGACGGCCGCGTGTTCGGCAAGATGGGCCACTCCGAGCGTTACAGCAACGGCACGTTCGTGAACGTGCCCGGCGAGAAGGATCAGCCGCTGTTCGCGGCCGGTGTGGAGTACTTCACTGCCTGATTCAAAGCATGCGATTCATGATGAACCGCATGTAATACAAAGAAGGTGTGTCCAGAGTCCAATGCTCCGGACACACCTTCTTTGTATTACATGCGCTAGTTTAAACAATGGCATTCAAAACGCGTTAGCCCGATTATGAGCCGCGGAATTGCAACTCTCGTACTCGGTGTAACGCAGAAAAGATGCCACAAACAAGAGGACAAGCAAATCAAGACCACCGAAATCTGTCACAAACAAGCGCATTAGCCATGACACGTTCCTTCTTGACAGCACAGTGCTCACTACTTATCGGCAAGCTGGACTTGGACCTTGTAGCCGTCCGTTTTGGCGATTGGCGAATACGCCTTCTCCACGATTTGCTTAGCCTGCTTATCGGCTTCCTGCAGAAGCTGGCTCTTGGAAGCCTTATCAGCTGCCGACTTCTTGGCATGCTTCAACGCTTCGGCAGTGTCCGTTACCTCATTGCCATTGAACAACGAGCTCTCCGAGTCGAAGAAGCGCAACGAGTCGGGATCCACCGACACGGATTGCAACGTGGCCTTGGGCAAGGTAATCGAAATCGTACGAGTGTCGTCATGCACCTTGATTCCCGCCTTGGCCAAGTCGACGCCTGCACGAATCTCATAACTGTAGAACATCGTGAACTTCTTCTTGTTCACATGGGCAATGTTCCCCTCGGAGAATTCCTCGAAACCATAATCGTTTTCCTTGGCGGTGGTCAGATCCTGCATCGTCTGCAGCTGACGGGAAACGATGGTGGTAGTGATTTCCGGCTCGGCCTTCTTCGGATTGAAGATTCCCTCTACTTTACGGTATCCGATGATAGTTCCCACCATGAGCACTGCGGCAGCAACAATGACCGCAATCGCCTTCGCCTTGGTGCTCATGCTTCCCATCGGGTTCCTCATAGAACTCTTTCTGGAATTTCTAGGCATAATCTTCTCTTTCCTTTGATATTCCCTATGCCGTCCATGAGACAACAACTGCACGCATTGCATTCATATACTGTGTCTACACGTTGGCATGAAAATACTAGCAGATGACCGGCTGGTACGACCCCGATAACTGAACTTTCATATCAGCCGGCACAACGACAAAAAGCGTCCCCTACTTCACCACGTCGTAGTTACTGACCGATACCTTGACCTGTGCGGCGTTCACATCAGTACCAGCCTCAAACCGAACCTTCTCACCTGCCGCCCATGAACTGGTGTTGGCAAAAGTCTCCTCGACCTTCACACCGTCAGCATCATAGAGCGCCAACAGCAGCGAGACATTGCTGAAGTTGATTTTACTGGTGTTCTCGATGACTGCGGAATACGTGTAGTAACCGCCATATTCCGCTTCTGTTCTGTCAAATTGAGCCGATGAAACCAGATTATTGATCACCTGATCCGTCTCGTTCTTCTCCTGAACGGAATTGCCGTTACGAACCAGATCGTCAAGGGTGTCTTGGTATTTCGAATCGACCTTAAGCCCATACTTATCCACGAATGTCTTCAGAATTGTGGACCGCTTGTCATATGCTTCGCTCCACGCAGTGGTGTATTCAGCACTGGTACTCGAGTATTTCTTGACTACGGCCAGCTGATCATCCAGCGAATTCAAATAGGCGATGATCTGCTCTTGGAGCTTCGAATCCTTGAACTGACGAGCCTTCAACGGCTTATCATTATCGATCTCAGCCTGAATAATCTGCTGCAAATTCTTTGATTCGCTTGTATCCTTGCCCTGTCCCTTGAGCTTATCGATAAGAGAGGAACGCTTGCTGAAACCCTCCGCGATAATGGACATCGCCTCGTCATCGGCATAGTCCGGCCCCTCGGCCTTCTTCTCGCCGCATGCGGATACACCAGCAATCAATGCAATGCTCAGTATCGCAGCAAAGACCTTCTTCATCATGTTATCCTCCTTATAAATCTATAGACCAAGAATCTGTTTCTTCTTGGAATCGAACTCGTCCTTGGTCAAGATCCCCGCGTCAAGCAACTCCTTGAGTTTCTTGACCGCGTCCAACTGTTCACCGACTGACATGGAAGGCACAGCCACGGTCGAAGCCGACTGTTGCGCCGCCATAGGCTGCTCCGCAACTAGAGCATTGATCTGCGCCCCGGTCACAGGATTCACGCCCTGCGCGAAGGCCGCGCCGAACATCATCGCGCCCGCATCACCGAACCCATGTGCCTCAACACCATGCGCAATCTTCTGCTGCGCCGCCACATTCGAAGCGTGCTGCGACACATCCTCATACGCCTTCAGATCCATCTTGTTGGCGGAATACTTCTGCACAAGTTCACGCGAAGCATCCGAAAACTCGATGTTCTCGATACCGATTTTCACGATGTTGAACCCGAAACGCGACGGCCATGTACCGGCATTCTGCGTATCGTTCGCGACCTTGAGCGCAATGTCGTTCGCCTGCGCTGGCAACTGCGAGATTCTGTACTGCGTTGACAGCGCATTCAGTGCCACCGTGAACGACTGCAGAAACTCAGCCAGAATCTGCGAACGTGCTCGCTGATCATCAAACGAGTAGTAGGTAACGTTCGCCGGAACGAAATTACGGATGAACCGCACCGGGTCACCGATTTGGATGGTGAACGAACCATAGGCGAAGATCTCAAGATCCGTCCCATAGAACAGATCGTTATACATGAGCGGGCCGCGCGTGCCAAACTTGATGTCACGAATCTCACGCAGATTTACAAAGGCAATCTGCTTGTAATCGGAGGTGATGCCACCATAGCCAATGCGTTCGCCGATCTGTTTGAAAATCGATTTCTTTACTCCGTCGCCATTGAAAACACTATCCTGCCCGTCATGATATTCGTAGCCGCCCGGCTGGGAGATGATGTTCTCAATACCGGACTGGCTGAAGATGAACGCCGCCGTATTCTCCGGCACATAGATCTTCGACCCGTTGGTGATGACGCCCTCGGAACCGTGCCCGTTGGAGCCGCGGCCGTTATCGGTGTTCCGCCGTTCGCCGGGAATTAACGCCGTGTGCTCATCGAAATGTCCCGCGGTGATGATGTCTTTCCACTGATCACCGAAGGTTCCGCCGACCGCCCCACCTATTGCCTGCAGAATGCCCATGTCATATGCCTTTCGCCTGTTAGCGCGACTATTTCAACGTCTGTGTGGTGTCACAGTAGCGGCATTGGATCGTCATGCCAGAACGCCCGGAGATAGGCGCCCTACATCCGATGCATTTGACCGTGACCTGTTCTTCTGTGTTTTCCTGCGAATCCATCGTCTTTCCGGTAAACGTTTTGGCGAAAACATCAAGGGTCCCCTTGATGGCCCCCGCCAGCATCTCCACACTGGGTATGGTCTTGCGCAATTCCGTAGCCTGACTGGACGGAAGTCCTGTGGTGACTTGGCTGATGGCATCCAGCCATTGGGCTACCAGTTTCCGACTGGAGTACTTGTCACCGGTCTCAAACACGAATGACACCTCATCCGGGACGAAGAGCAGATCCAATACCGCAAGATCGTTCTTTTCCGCGTATTTCGCCTGCGCGACCCCATCCAGCACCTTAAGCCGGGATAACGGGTACACATCCTCATGCTCCGTCCCCTTACCGAACATCTTTCTGATCTGCCATACATATATCAGGTTCCTGTTGGTCAGAGTCAATTCCACACATGCCTGTTCGCGATCATCGCCGCAACGGTGGGCCTGCGCGCAGGTCAGTATCTTCGTTTCATCCGATTGAAGCTGGTATCCGCTCATCGTCGCCCTCTCTTCTCCCCCTTGTTTCCTTTGCGCTGTTTAAAGAACCAGATCGCCGCTATGATAATGATGAGCTCAATCAGGCCGAGAAAACTTTCTCCCCAGATCATGTACGCGATAGCGATGATGACGAATATCACCACACAGGCGACGATGCCGATAAGCAGCATCTGCTTGTTCTGCTCAAGCTTGGCAGCTTCGCTCTTCTGCGCGACGGCGCGAATACTCAGCTGTGCGTCAACATCTTGGAAGAATTGTTTGACGTGCTGCATGTACTGCGTCTCGTCATCGTTCTCGCTGCTCACCTTGACGAGAGCCCCATTTTCACGGGGAGATACCACAGCCGTAAATGTGCCGCCGTTGTATGCGCTGAACAGCACCGTCATAGTCGTATCGTTCGCACCGGTAAGCATGAATGTCGCACTCGTTGCCAGCATCGTACGAATGGACTGATAAACCATCAATGGCGATGATGAGAAGCTGCCTTGTTGAACTGCCAAAACCATGTATCCGTATACCCTCTCTATTCACACGCAAGAGAGCTCCGGGGCACCACTAGGATACTCCGGAGCTTCTTGAATCCTTATGCGACGGATGCCAGCTTCTGCGTGATGCGCCCCATTACCTCGAGGTAGTACGCCTCATCGGCAGCGCTCAGCGAATTCTGATCAATCGCATTCAACTTGTTCATGGTGTCGGTGTATTGCTGCATCATCTTCGTGTAGTCCGCGAGCATGCTGATGGAGTCCCCCGAGTCTTTGTACTTCTTCATGAATTCGACGTACTGGTCGAAGAACTGCTCGTAGCTGTCCATCGAGGCCTTGAAGTCGGCACTGACCTGCGATGGGTCGGATTGCTGGCTCTGCTGGCTCTGCTGGCTCTGCTGCGACTGCTGTTCCTGTTGCTGCGTATTCTGCGACTGCTGCTGGTTCTGCGATTCCTGAGTCTGCTGACCGTCTGTCGAATCCTGGGCTTTTGAATTATCTTTGGATTTCGGGGCATCCAACGTGATGTCCATGGTGTTTCCATCCTCCTCATCCTCCATGAAGAAGACCGTAATCTCATTGCCCTCAACATCTTTCGCAGTATAGATATCCGCGGATTTGTCATAGTCAACGGTGAACCCCATTTTCTTCGCATCCTTTACATAGGAATCGAAAGAGGATCGCGTCGCATTACACAACTCAATGGAAACATGGTCCGATGAATCGTTATAAACCTCGCCTTTCTGATTAGCTAACGCCGGCAGTTTCTTGGCGAAATCCCCATCCGGCCAAGTAATCGACTGGCATGATGCCTCAATTGCAGCCTTATGCTCGGCCTTCGCATGCACGGTGTAATCGATCATTCTGCCGCCCATGACCACTACGGCAGCCACAGTGACACCGATGGCGACATATGCCCCGATACGGCCTCCGACCTTGCCGTTCTTCCGCGTGAAGATCACCCCCAGAACGGACAACAGTGCAGGTATGAATGCCAATAACGCAATGAGCGGCACGCTGATATCGGAAGCGGTTCCCACCGACGCAAGCAGCATGAACACTGTGGCGGCGATAACAGCGAACACTACGATTTTCGATAGTTTTTTACGCTTCTTCGGCTGGGCTTCCTCCACAGGGGGAACCGTCGAAATATAGGTTTGAGAGCTATCAGTCTGATGCTCCTGCAACTGTGCGGCACTCGGCATCTGCCGCGTAGAGTCCTGAAACGAATTCCACTGCGCATAATCGTTCGGATTGAACATCTGCGTCGCTTCGGAATCCGCTTGCCGAGCATTGTGCCCCAACTGCACCGCTGCTTCTTTGGCATCCATCTCTTCTAAACCACCGGCATTCGCCCCAACTGCACCACTCTGCGGTTCAACTTCATCGCCTGATGCCTGCGGCACCTGAGTGTTCGGAATATCCTGCGACTTTGGCTTGTTTTCGTCATCGAACGTCATTGTCGTTTCCTTTCTTGTGGGAGTTCTCACCGCGATGATGTCCGCTCCGTTCCTCGTTGCAATCATCGGGGCGATTCATCTCGGTCGGCATGGTGTTCTTTGCCGCCTCATCGAATATGCGTACGCCGTGCAGAATCGTGTTTGCCAGTTGCGCGAACATGACCTTGCTTCCTTTCTGACGGCGTTCCCTATGAGAAACGACTGACCTTCAGTCATTCCAAGACCACGAATCGGCCTCGTTGCGGAACCCGTCATCAGGGGGCGTGATTTTTTCGCGTGCGGCTTCTCCCTTCTTTCACAAGACGCGAAAATGCGACGTTGAACCCCACAGCAGATGAGTTCTCTCCTTTTGGTGTCTATCCTCTTTCATCCCTGCTATGGCGTCAATGACGTAACATGTTATAATTCACTCATATTTTGAAGGGGGTTTATACCATGAGTGGTATATCAACACGAAACAGCGCCTGCTGGAGAACACGACTCAAGCAATGCATGGATGAACGAGGTCTCACGCAACTAGATTTCGTACGCGCATTGAACCGGCAGTACCTCACAAAATTCCACCAAAAGGACGTCAGCAGATGGCTGAATACCGGAAACCGCACCTCATCGGGCGAAATCGGGTTCCCCAAATACGAAACCATGGCGACTATTGCCGACTTCTTCGGCGTGGATGTCGGCTATCTAACCGGCGAAACGGATGAGAAAACCTATGTCATGAGCCACGCCTGCGCATTCACCGGGCTAAGCAGCAGCTCCATCACCGCCATTCGCTCTTGGATCGGCACGACGGCGGAATCACAGACAATGGCAACGGATGATTCCCGGGAGACCAATCATGCAATGATGCATGGCACCCCGCGCGAAGGCGACCCCATGCCCGAATACCGCGCCGCCACCATCGACCGGCTGCTGTCATCGCCGAAATTCCCCGAACTGGCGGCGAAGCTGCTGACACTGCAGGAGATGTCATCGATCTGGAGCAGCACGCCGCAGAAATTCGGGGGATTACTCGCGTCGCTCGCAAACGACAACGATCTGCCACATGACCTGGCTTTGCAGCTGCTGCTCGGCGCATTCTACGGCATGGCGAGCGAAAGCTTCTCTTCCCTGCTGCACGACGCATACCCCATGCCGGAATAAGCCGTTCGACGGCACGGGCCGTCACCGTTGCCCGAGCGCGCCCCGCAGCGCCGCCCCTCCATCAGAGACCAACGACTACATTACTCGGACGGATCAGGCAGGCATATAGCCGTCCGCCACGTCGACCGGGGCATTGGCCCTGGCCACGGCCTCCTCGTTGGCGAGCGCCGCATGCTCGATCACCGCCTCGTACCCCGTCAGCGCGGCGAAGGGCATGAACTGCGCCGCCCTGCCGGACTGGGACATGCGTGAGTGGAGCCTCGACTGATGGTGCGGCAGACCGATGATGTCGTCATAGCGATGGGTTTGCGTAAGGCTCATGCCGCATGGCCTCCAATCTGCTGGTTACGCTGCCGGCCGGTGGCATCATCGAACATATCCATGGCTTTGATGACGGAATTCTTGCCGAATTTACGCTTGATGTTCAGAAGCGTCTGCTGCATATGCAGTTCGGCATCATCGCACGACGCACCACTGGACGGCCTTTCGGATGAGTTGTTTTGCGAACAGCCTGGGAAAGCGTTATCGTAAAGCCCCTCATCTCCAGCCGCATCAGCAATGCTGGAATCCGATGACGAGTTCAAAGCATCGAACAAATCAGGTTGCATATATTCGGACATATCGGACTGCCGCCGCTGCGCAAATTGATCGGCCGTCAGCAAATCTGCTGCGACCACATTCAGACGGCGGACCAGCAATCGCCTGTCGACAATTGAGCAGAACAGTTCATCCACGGCATCGCATATGCGGGACGTCGCTGACGTAGGCCCCGACAATGCGATCGACCCCGTGGCCGACTTGGGAACACGGCGGCCATACCTGTCAAGCGAGACCGGACCGTCATACGTCGCCGCAGCACGCTCGGCAATCGTCTTCAGCTCGGTGGGAG
>QWCY01005822.1_pt1 | contig 18596 bp, 16 predicted proteins | sample 1972631 | NCBI WGS metagenome assembly QWCY01 (sample SAMN09866696, study PRJNA288562) | Human gut metagenome isolate pre1_stool, whole genome shotgun sequencing... | isolation source: gut | host: Homo sapiens | place: USA: California
AGAACTGAACGGCATTGGCGACACCGCAGAAAACCTTCTCTCCGCCGCTGAGGGTGAGAACTACGAGTGGACGGATATGTACGACGGCTTTGCCAAAACTGCCGATGAGGAAGGCTTTCATGAGCTGGCGCAGCGCTTCCGCCTGGTCGCCGCCATTGAAAAGCACCATGAGGAGCGCTACCGTGCTCTGCTGCACAATGTGGAGACAGCGCAGGTCTTTGCCAAGAGCGAGGTCAAGGTGTGGGAGTGCCGCAACTGCGGTCACATCGTCGTGGGGGAGAAAGCCCCGGAAGTCTGCCCCGCCTGCAACCATCCCCAGAGCTACTTTGAAATTCACGCGGAAAATTATTAAAGAAAAGAAGAATCATCATAGAGCAGAAGTTTTACCTTTGCAAGCATTGCGGTAATATCATTACCAAAATCAAGGACATCGGCGTTCCCGTCATCTGCTGCGGCGAGCCGATGAGCGAGATTGTTCCCGGCACCACCGATGCTGCCGTGGAGAAGCATGTCCCCGTCTGGACGGTGGAAAACGGTATCGTCCATGCCAAGGTCGGCTCCGTGGAGCATCCCATGCTGCCGGGGCACTACATCGAGTGGGTATCTCTCCAGACCAAGCAGGGCAATCAGCGCAAGGAACTGCATCCCGGCGAGAAGCCGGAGGTCTGCTTCGCTCTCTGCGAGGGCGATGAAGTCGAAGCGGTCTACGCCTATTGCAACCTCCATAGTCTGTGGAAAGCGTGATTCATCTTTCAAAAGGGGCTGCCGCCCAGCAAAAAATATTTGCTAGTGCGACAGCCCCGCTTTCTAATCAAAATCTCTGGTAATGTTTGTGAGCCATTTACCTCTGATATAGTGGATGAAGACCACCGGCATTTTTTCGAACTCATCCAGCGTCATTACAAAGTATACCCAGACAGGCGGCAGCTTTAAGACATATGCTGCAAGAAAGGTAAGTGGAACTGCAACAAGCCACATAAAGAGGGAATCTATGATCATTCCAAATCTGGAATCACCGCCACCCCTGAAGCAGCCGCATATAAGGCAGGTATTGATGCCTTCTCCCACAAGGCGCCAGGTTGTCATAATTATAAAAGTGCCAAGATAATAAATGGCCGTCTCTGTCAGTTTATCCCGATAGAAATCCAGTATCAGAGGACGAAGTACCAGAATAATGACGCATCCGACCAGACTTACAACCATTGTTATTCTGAGCATGCGCTTTCCATATTCTCTTGCTGCCTCAATGTTGTCTTTACCCAGTTCCTGACTGACAATGATCGTAGTTGCATTGGCAAAACCACGACAGGCGATCGCACCAATATTTACCACCATAACAGCAACCGCATTTGCGGCAACCATATCATCACCAATATGACCGAGGATTGCTGCAAACGCTGAGCTGGCAAGACTCCAGACAACATCATTTATTACAGCCGGAGTAGCAATTTTCATAAAATCCTGGAACAGAATACCTGATTTCGCAAAGAAGTATTTTATCCGAAATCTGACATCGGAACTTCTTAATGAGTAGATGAGGCAGATCAGTACTTCTGTGATTCTGGCAATGACAGTACCAAGAGCCACACCGGTAACGCCAAGCTTTGGAAATCCAAACAGACCAAAAATAAAGGTGGCATTACAAATAACATTGACACAAAGCGAAACAATGTACGTGACAGAAGGCAGCATTATTTTTCCGATGCTTCGAAGGGCGCTCATAAAAACCTGAGAGAATCCCATAAACATAAAGGAAAATGAAATTACCCTTAAGTATTCACTGCCAGCAGCAATCGTATCCGGACTGCTTGTGAAGATCTTCATGATCGTAGCCGGCACAGAAAAAGAAATCACGAAAAACACGAAGGAAACAATCAGTGAGATTCGCTCCGCCAGGCCGAGAATTCTTTCTACTGTCTTTTTATCACCTTTTCCCCAGTACTGTGCACATAAAACGGAAGCACCCGTGGCCATACCATAATATAAACAGAAAAGAATAAAAGTAAACTGGTTCGCAAGGGATGAAGCCGACATGGCAGTCTGGCTTACATATCCAAGCATTACCGTATCCGCAATGTTTACCAGCGTTCCGATCAGATTTTGGATCATGATCGGAAAGGCTAGTTTTGAAGCGTATTTTAAGAAATCTTTTTTATTCAGCATACCTGATTTTCCTTAGTTTTTAGTATCCACAATCAATTGTATCATACTCTTGCATTACAAAGATATACCTTTTAGAACTATTTTTTATCTGCTGCTTCCTCTTTCAAGCGGTAAGTGCTGATTTTTTGTTAAAACAAAAGAGGGCGAGACCCAGTTGAACCAACATAAAAGCAAACTTTTATTGACATCAGCATTTCCCATAACAAAGACGAAATAAATGGTTGAAAGAAAAACATAACAAATACCACTATCAGATACACCAAAGTGGAACAATAAACACAGCGGCAGCCATACTTTCTATGAATGCAATGTATATTCTTGACACTTTTACCCTTTCCTTTTAAAAATACCCAGCTTTTATTTTAGTTTGGATAGCAAACACACCGTCTCAATCCCGGTTGTCCAAGGGAACTGATCCACAGGGACACACCGCTGCACCTCATAGCCGTTTGCGATGAAAATCTCCAGATCCCGCGCAAGGCTCGTCGGTTTACAGGAAATGTATACCAGCTTCTCCACCCCATAACCGATGATTCTGGAAAGTGCTTTGGGATGTACGCCATCCCTTGGAGGGTCGAGAATGATAAAGTCCGGCTTTTCTTCGATTTCATCCAGTACCTTTAAAACATCTCCCGCGATAAACTCACAGTTCTCCAGTCCGTTTTGCTTCGCATTTTCCCGCGCAGCAACAACTGCCTCCTCCACAATCTCCACACCAATGACTTTTTTTGCAACCGGTGCCATCAGCTGCGCGATCGTACCTGTGCCGCTGTAAAGATCGTAAACGATACTGTCCGGCTTTCCCGCTTCCTTTCCCAGGCTGCCGACATATTCCCGCGCTGTCTCATACAGCACCTCTGCGCCGCAGGTGTTCGTCTGGAAAAAGGAAAATGTCGAAATTCGAAATTTCAGTCCAAGCAGCTCTTCATAAAAATAATCTCTGCCGTACAAAATTTCACTGCTGTCGCACTTTACCGCATCCGACATGGAGTCGTTCGTAATATGCAAAATTCCGGCGAATTTTCCGTTCAACGGAAGGGAAAGCAGTCGCTCTTTCCAGCTTTCCAGATCAACTTCCTGCTGCGTTGTCGTTACAAGCGCTGCAAGGATTTCTCCCGTTCTGGACGCCCTGCGCACCAGCAGATGCCGCAAATATCCCTCATGGGTATAGCGATGATAAAAGGGCGTCTTTTTCTCTTCAAAATAATAAAGTGTCTCCCGCAGGATCGCACTGTAATCGTCGTCCACAAGACGACAGCCATCCACCGTTACGATATCATAAAAGCTGCCTTTTTTATGCATTCCAAGTGCCAACGGTCCATCCTTTACCTCGTCTCCGAACGTAAATTCCATCTTATTGCGGTATCCGTAATAAACGGGACTCTGACGGATCGGCTCGATCTGACAGACGCTCTGCTGTTTGGAAAGCACCGGCTCCAGCAGCTCTCTGACCTGGTTTTCCTTTATCTTCAGGCTTTCTTCATATGGCATGGAAATATAGCTGCATCCGCCGCAGATATTAAAATGCGGGCAACCGCCGTTTTCCACACCGACAGTTTCTACGGGCGATTTTTCCAGAATTTCCTTTAATCTGCCCTCTCCCTTGCCTTTCCGCACCTTTGTTATAACGACAGAAATCTTCTGTCCCGACAGTGCACCTTTTACCTCGCAGATTTCTTCTCCATCTGCCGCACCTTCCAGCGGCTCCAGCACCACCATTGCACGGTTCGGGAATTTCACATTCCGCACCACGCCTGTCCTGATCTGTCCTTTTTTCATCTCTCCTCCATTCCACAAACATACTGCCATGCAAAAACATATTTTATTACAAAACGGGATGTCCCCACGAAAAGCGAAATTTCTGATTTTTCCGCTCCCGTAAGAACATCCCGTCATCTCCGGCGTGCGCAACCCTATAAAGTTTTATCTGCACACTTCCAAATCGCGTTCCTACCGTTCCAAACCAAAAGGTATTCAGACACACAAAAAACGTGATCTGTCTGCTCCTGATGGCATGTCTCCGCGATCCTTAGTCCTCTTTTTTCTCTTCGGAAGCTTCTTTTTCAGGTTCTTCCTTGTCCAGATCCTCGTCCTCAAAATCATCGTCAAAGTCGTCATCAAAATCTTCCAGATAATCCGGAGTCAGATAACGATATACTGCATAGGCAACTGCTGCCACAGCCGCAACGATGCCGATAATCGCCAGAATCCAGAGAATACAGTTCTTTTTCTCTTCTTTTTTCTTCGCCGCCTCTTTGTACTTCACCGCTTCCAGAATTTCATCCAGTTTTACCATATTATCTTCCATCCTTTCTGCTTGTTTTCATGATTCAATCGTCGTGTTTATCATACCACCCTTTTTTTACTTTTACTATATGAATCCGGAAAATTTATAGTTTTTTCAGTTTTGCAAACGCCGCATACATAATCTTCTGACCCGCTCCATCGAACTGGATCGTCACCTTGTAATCCCGCGGATCGTCCACGATCTCCGTCACCGTTCCGTCGCCGTATTTTAAGTGCCGCACACGGTCGCCAACACCATATTCCAGCGCTGTAGATTTTACAGAGCCTCTGGAAATTCCGTTCACGCCGTTTAAGCTGCCAAGCCCCTGCGCGATAAAAGGCTTTCTGTCCTCTGCGGTTTTTTTCGGCTTCACAACTGCCCTTGGCTTTCCATAGCCGGTAAAGCTGCCAGTTGAAAAGCTTTCCCCGGAAAAGCCTGTTCCGCCTGACGCAGCGAAGCTGCCTTTAGAAGCGCTGCTCCTTGTGTCTGCATTCAGCGTGCCAAAGCTGCTATTTCCAAATCCGCTGCCTCCTGTCTTGCTGCGCCCGGTGGAGCCAAAGCCGTTCCATCCGCCTGTGCTCTCGCTCTTTGAGCTGCCGCCTCCAAAGCCGGAAAAACCGGAGAAACCGGAAAATCCTGAAAAACCGCTGTAATCATCCGTCTCTTCTTTTTCAAAGGAAAACCGTTTCGATCCTCCTACCTTCTGGTCGAGCAGATTTGCGGGAATTTCCTTAACGAACCGGCTGACCGGATTATACTGCGTCTCGCCACGAATCATACGCTGCTTTGCACAGGTGATCGTAAGTTCCTCCCGCGCACGGGTGATTCCGACATATGCCAGACGACGTTCTTCCTCGATCGCGGTCGGGTCATCGTCCATGATGCTCATATAGCTGGGGAATATGCCATCCTCCATGCCAGCCAGATAAACGATCGGAAACTCCAGTCCCTTTGCGGAATGCAGCGTCATCAGAAGCACTTTATTATTGTCGGATTCCACGCCATCAATATCCGCAACCAGCGCAACCTCCTGTAAAAAGCTGCTCAGCGTCGCATCCTCGTGTGCCGCTTCAAACGCAACCACCTTGGAAATTAATTCGTTGATGTTGGCGATTCTGTCCTCCGCCTCCTCGTCATCCGACTCCTGCAACTCTTTTACATAGCCGGTGGATTCTACGATATCATCCAACAGCTGTTTTAATGTATAATATTCCAGCTTCGCCCGAAAGGACTGGATCAGCGTCACAAACGGCTCCAGCTTCGATGCGCTTCTGCCAAGCCCGGGAATCTGATCCGCCTGCCGCAGGGCATCGTAAAAGCTCATTTCGTTTTCTTCCGCATATGCCTGCACGCGGTTTACTGTCGTTGCACCGATTCCACGCTTCGGAATATTGATAATTCTGCGCACCTGCAAGTCGTCCTGTCCGTTGTCAATCGTCTTTAAATATGCCAAAATGTCCTTAATTTCTTTTCTCGCATAGAAATTGACGCCGCCGACCACATCATAGGGAATCCCTTCTATAATAAACCGTTCCTCCAGCAGTCGCGCCTGGGCATTGGTCCGGTAAAGCACTGCACAGTCTTTATAATCTGCTGTCCGATTCCGTTTTCTTTTGCAAACATCATCTGCAATAAATTCCGCCTCTTCATATGCAGTATCCAACTGTTTAAAATGGATCAGGCTGCCCTCACCCTTATCTGTCCAGAGAACCTTCTTTTTCCGTTCTACGTTGTTTTGGATCACCTCGTTGGCAGCATCCAGAATCGTCTGGGTCGAACGGTAGTTCTGCTCCAGCTTGATGACCGCAGCTTCCGGAAAATATTTTTCATAGTCCAGAATATTGTTGATGTTGGCACCCCGGAACTTGTAGATCGACTGATCGTCATCACCTACTACGCAAAGATTGCGGTATTTGTCCGCCAACAAACGGATCAGCTCAAACTGTGCCGTGTTGGTATCCTGATACTCATCCACCATAATGTACAAAAAACGCTCCTGATAATACGCAAGCACCTCTGGACTGGTTTTGAACAGCTCTACGGTTTTGACAATCAGGTCATCAAAATCGAGCGCATTGTTCTTTTTCAGAGCTGCCTGATATTCCTGATAAACGGACGCGATTTTCTGCTTGGAAAAATCTCCCATCGCAGAGAGCGCATATTCCGTCGGGGAAATCAGCTCGTCCTTTGCGGAAGAAATTGCGGACATCAGGCTCCGTTCCTTATAAACCTTCGTATCAATCTGCAGCTTTTTGCAGACCTCTTTGATGATGTTTTTGCTGTCGTCCGTATCGTAAATCGTAAAATTTGTCGAATAGCCGAGGTGGTCGATGTAACGTCTCAGAATCCGCACGCAGGTGGAGTGAAACGTCGAAACCCAGATCTGTTCCGCGCCGTGTCCGATCAGATCGTCCACTCGTTCACGCATCTCCCCGGCAGCTTTATTGGTAAAGGTGATCGCCAGAATATTCCACGGCTTTACGCCTTCGTGCTCAATCAGATAGGAAATACGGTGCGTCAACACCCTGGTCTTTCCGCTTCCCGCGCCCGCCAGAATCAGCACCGGTCCCTTTGTTTTAAAAACAGCTTCCCGCTGTCTGTCATTTAAGGTATCGTAAATGCTCATAGTTCCCCACTGTTTCCTGTTTTTTTCCATCTATAAGTGTCTTTTCGATTTTAACAGATTTTAGTCTGCGATACAAGACGAAAGACGCTGTCTTTGTCCGCTTTACTTTTAGACTTTAATATGTTAAAATAGAAACATATGGACGAACGAAGTCCACTCCATTAGAAAAGTAAAGGAGTTAGTCGGATGAACAAAAAAATTAAAACGGAGGCCGTAGATCACCGATCTCTGCACTGTCAATGAGCTGCTTTCCCTCTCCCAGCGTTTTGAGGTTGCAGCCATGCTAAAGGAAGGTAAAACCTATCTGGATATCGCAGAAAAAACAGGCGCTTCCACTGCTACAATCAGCCGCGTCAACCGTTCCTTAAATTACGGTAATGACGGCTACGAGCTGGTTTTCTCCAGAATGGCAGAAGCTTCCGAACCCGATTCGGAACAGTAAGTCCCGCAGGTCCAAGAGGGGGTACCCTGCAACAGGATTTGGAATCGGATCCGGTGAACACTGTAATGCACACATTTTGTCTACATTACATGAGTAAAAAAGAGCGAAGGCTCCGGAAAATTTTTCCGGCGTCCCCGCTCTTTTTTGCTGCTTTTTCAAAACGATCAGCGCTCGAGCGCCTTTTTTGCAAACTCTGTATTGACCAGATCTTCATATGCAACGCGGTTTGTCAGCTCGCCGCCCTCTTCCAGAATATCCTGCAGCAGAACAAATGCATCCTCCGAGAAAATCAGGTCGGTTTTCCACGTATCCTGCTCGACATAGCGTCTCACAATCGCCGTCAGCACCGCTTCGTCCGTTTCCGGGAACTGCGGCGCAATCATCTTTGCGATTTCTTCCGGCGTGCTCTGTGATACCTTTTCCATGCCGCGCTGCAGCGCATTTACAAAGGCCTGCACGGTATCCGGATGCGCTTCCAGATAGCTTTTTTTCGCAGAAAATGCTGTATAGGGCACATAGCCGGACTCTTCTCCCAGCGAAGCGACAACATAGCCGTCACCTTTTTGCTCCAGGGCAGTTGCATGAGGTTCGAATTCAACCGTAAAGTCCCCCTGCCCGCCGGAAAATGCTGCTGCCGTGGAACCAAAATCGATGCTCTGGTCGATGGAAAGATCTTCGGTCGGATCAATGTTGTACTGCTTTAAAATATATTCAAATACCATTTCCGGCATGCCGCCTGCCCTGCCGCCCAGCACTTTTTTGCCCTTCAGCATATCCCACTCGAAATTCTCGATCGGTTCCCTCGCAACGAGGAAGTTTCCGGCACGCTGCGTCAGCTGTGCGAAATTGATCAGATAATCCTCGGCTCCGCCGTTTTTTGTATATATCGTTGATTCGGAGCCCATGAAACCGATATCCGCCTCTCCCGCCAACACTGCCGTAACGGTCTTATCCGCACCGAATCCTGTCACCAGCGTCAGATCAATGCCCTCTTCTCTAAAATAGCCCTCTTCTATTGCCACATACATTGGCGCATAAAATATGGAATGCGCCACCTCGTTCAACGTAACCTTCTGAAGTTTCTTTTTCTCCCCTCCATCCGATAAATCTTTCTTCTGCCCGCAACCTGCCAGCATGCCAATCGTCAACGCCGCTGTCAGCGCCAGACATATCCATCTTCTTTTTTTCATAAAATAGCTGCTTCCTCAACACATGTTTCTTTATCCTATGCGCTCCTATTGTCCCATGTGCTGTCCCTTCACAGAATGGTCTTTCTATATTGAGTTTCTTTTCTCTTGTCATCTGGTTTTGAATACTATATAATGAATTCATTAAACAATCTTCATTATCTTATGGAAAACAGGAGCATTTCATATGACACTGGAAACAGGGGATCTTTTACAAAGTATTTTGGATAGTCTGGACCGTATTGATTATATCCGTCCGGATGATATCCCAGATATCGAATTATACATGGATCAGGTGACGACTTTTATGGACAGCCGTCTGAAAAATGCTGCCCGTAATCCCGAAGTGGACAAGATCCTGACCAAAACCATGATCAACAACTACGCCAAAAACGACCTGCTGCCGCCGCCCGTCCGCAAGAAATATTCCCGCGAGCACATGCTGCTTTTGATTTTTATCTATTATTTCAAGGGCATCCTGTCAATCAGCGACATTCAGACCGTATTAAAACCGATTACCGACCGTTTCTTTGCCGGAAACGAAGGGCTGAAGCTTGAAACGATCTATAACGAGGTGTTTAGTCTCGAGCGGGAAGAAGTTGAAGTAATGAAGCAGGACGTCGTACGCAAATATCACAAAGCTCAGGAAACCTTTTCGGATGCTGCCACAGAGGATCAGGAATTTCTCCAGACCTTTTCTTTCATCTGCATGCTCAGTTTTGACGTCTATGTTAAAAAAATGTTGATTGAAAAACTGATCGACAGCTGCAGCGCAAAAGAAACAGACACCACAGAACACCGCTCCCGTCACAGTCGTTCTGATAAAAAACAATAGAATGCACGCTCTGCGAGCATTCTATGTCATGAATCACAGTAACTGCAGCGTTTGCAAACGCTGTACCGCTTCAGTTTGCAAACGGTACGTCTGCTTATAACAGCATGACTGTGAACAGCATTTTTTTCCATCTGCCACTTGATTCCTGCCTGGAAAGTGCTAAAATAAACTTTAGCAGGAAACGGAAGTATAGCTCAGCCGGGATGAGCGTTCGCCTCACACGCGAGAGGTCACGGGTTCGAGCCCCGTTGCTTCCATATCAGTGCCTTTTATGAAAGGTCTGATTTTTCTTCATAAATTATGTTTGGGCTCGTAGCTTAGCTGGGAAAGCGCTGCGTTCGCAACGCAGAGACCGTGGGTTCGAATCCCATCGGGTCCATCCAAAATAAGCCGTTAGAATGTTGATTCTGACGGCTTATTTTCTGTATAAACAATAGAATGCACGCTCTGCGAGCATTCTATTGTTATAAACTGTATAAAAAAGGATCCTGCGAAGCAGGATTCTCCGCCTGCGGCGGGTCGCGCAAGCGACATTCTTCCATTCCGCTGCAGTGCGATCCGCGCGGAGCGTTTTTATTTCATAGGACGTATTTTCCTATGAAATAAATAACTTGAGCGGCTGCACCATCTTTTGGAATGGGGCAGCCGCCCAAGCGGGTTCCTATCCGAAACCTTTTCACCCGATAATTCTCTGAATATCATTGAACATCACAAACACCATCAGAACCATCAGTGCGACAAAGCCCGCGAAATGAATGACGCCTTCTTTTTCCGGTGGGATCGGTTTTCCACGAAGTACCTCCAGGAACAAAAATACCAGTCTGCCACCGTCCAGTGCGGGCAGCGGAAGCAAATTCATCACGCCCAGGCTGACTGACAGAAGCATCGCCAGATTGACCATGTTCATGAACACAAGCATCGGTCCGCCGGGTTCTGCAGCTGTTTTCACCTGATCCACGATCTGTGCCATGCCAACCGGTCCTGCCACGTCGTTCTTGGACAACTTACCCTCTACCAGGGATTTCACGCTCAGCACGGAATTTTTTATGCAAAAGCGCAGCTGGTACCAGGCATAACGGAACAGCTTTGTCCCCTTCGCCTCATCATAGGACGCATAATTCTGAAAGCCGACCAGATATTTACCTGCTTCTTCGTTATAAATCGGCGTCAGCGTCGTTTCATACTCCTGACCGTCACGCTCATATACCACTTTTACAGGCTCTCCGGTTTTATTCAATGCCATTTCCAGGGAAATTTCCCGTGCCAGATTGATTTTGCTGTTAAACCGCAGGATTTTGTCTCCCGCCTGCATTCCGGCTGCCTCCGCTGCAGAACCCTCCACTACGCTGCCAAGCACCGGCAGATCTGCACCGGCGTAACCCGCAACCATAATTGCGAAAATAAATGCCAGTAAAAAGTTAAACAACGGTCCGGCAAAAACAGTGGCAATCCGGCTCCATACCGGCGCGTTCTGGAAATTTCCGCGATCCACATCCACCGGCACATTCCGCAAAGCGCCCCGTCCGGTTTTATCCGCCGGCGTGCCTGCGGCAGATGCCTCTTCTTTCGCCGCTTCCAGTCCGTCTTCCCCTTCAAAAATGCATGCGCCGCCCAACGGGAACGCCCGCAGCACATATTCCGTTTCCCCCTTTTTAAAGCCTGCAATCTTCGGTCCCATCCCGATTGCAAATTCATTCACACGGATGCCGTTCACTTTTGCAATCAGGAAATGACCAAATTCGTGTCCCATTACGATCACGAAAAAGATCAGTAAAAAAATGATGATTGTTCCGATCAAAGTTTCATCTCCTGCCTGATTTGTTCATAGGTCTCAGCCTCTGCCTGAAGGATCTGCACCACATCAGGATTTTCTATAGTATGATGATGCTCCATCGCCATTTCCAGGATTTCCGGAATCTGCACGAAACGGATCTTTTTCTGAAGCAGAAGCTTGACAGCCATTTCATTCGCCGCATTGAAAACGGTCGGCATACTGCCGCCTTCTCTTGCCGCCCGATAGGCGAGCGCAAGTCCCGGAAACGTCTCGGTGTCCGGTGCTTCAAAGGTCAGCTGATGGATTGCAAACAGATCCATAAATGGCGCGTTCATCGGTCTTCTTTCCGGATAAACGAGGGCATACTGGATTGGCAGCTTCATATCCGGAAGCCCGAGCTGTGCAATCACCGCACCATCGTCATATTCCACTGCGGAATGCACAATGCTCTGCGGATGCACAACAACCTGAATCTGATCAAGAGATACGTCAAACAGCCACTTCGCTTCCATCACTTCCAGCCCCTTATTGACGAGGGATGCCGAATCAATTGTCACCTTTTTGCCCATCGACCAGTTCGGATGCTTCAACGCATCCTCCAGCGTCATCTGCTCTAAGTCCGCACGCTTTTTTCCGCGGAACGGACCGCCGGAGGCTGTCAGCAAGATTCTGTGGATCTGATTATCCGCTCTTCCCTGTAAAGACTGGAAAATTGCGGAATGCTCACTGTCTACCGGCAAAATCGGAACCTTTCTTTGAGCGGCCAGCGGCATGATGATATGTCCTGCTGTCACCAATGTTTCTTTATTGGCAAGCGCAATCGTCTTTCCGCTTTCAATCGCTGCGATGGTCGGACGGATACCGATCATGCCGACCACCGCCGTAACGACAACGTCGCTTTCCGGGAAAGACGCGATTTCCAGCAGTCCGTCCATCCCGCACACGATTTTGACCGGAAGATCTGAAACTCTCTGCCGAAGGTCAGCCGCCGCTTCCTCACTCCACATTCCCGCGATCTGCGGATGAAATTCCCGAATCTGTTTTTCCATCAGATCGACATTCTGCCCTGCTGCCAGCGCAACCGCCTGTAAATCCTCATTATCCCGGATAATTTCCAGGGTCTGGGTTCCGATTGACCCCGTAGAACCCAATATTGCTACTTTTTTCATATAGTTTTCCTCTCCTGTACCCGCTTATACACAATTCCGGAAAAATCCGAAACCGTTTTTTTAATGAACCGCTCCGAGCAAAATGACCGAAAGGAAATAGATCACCGGTGCGGTAAATAACACACTGTCGAACCGATCCATGATCCCGCCGTGTCCCGGAATTATCTTTCCGTAATCTTTAATATCGTGATTTCGTTTGATTGCAGACGCTGAAAGATCTCCTACCTGGGAAATGACTGCACCGGCAGCACTGATCAGCGCAACCACCCAGATCATCGCATCGCTTCCGGTCTCCGGAATAAGAAACAGCCATGCGAATAATGCTCCCACCAGGGCAGAACCGACTACGCCTCCAATTGCACCCTCTATCGATTTCTTCGGGCTGAGCACAGGTGCCAGCTTATGTTTTCCAATTGCCATACCGGTCAAATAGGCACAGGTATCACAGATCCAGGAGCTGATAAAAATGAGCCACACCAGATATTTTCCCCAGCTCAGTTCCCGGGTCAGATAGATAAACGGAAACAGCACCCCCGGGTAAAATGCACAGAAAAAAACAGTCATCACCTGGTCTGCATGGTATTTGGGAAAATGGAACACATAGACGAACATCACTGCCAGAAACATCAGGACAATTGCCCCGATTCCCCAGAGAAAGTTTTTGGAAAGCATCATCGCTGCGCCATACAGCACGATTCCGCAGCCTCCCATGATTTCCAGCAGCGTAAATTTGCCATCTTTTTCCACATGGCACGCCTTAATCAGCTCGTAGTAAGCCGTCAGGGAAAGCAGCAGACACACCGCCCCCAGAACAGGACCTCCACTGATCAGAAAAATCAGCGCCAGCACAACCAGCACAACGCTGCTGCCAAATCTCGTCCAGAACATCATTACTCCTCCTTCACCAGCCCATATCTTCTGTCTCTATGATTATATGCCTCAATCGCCTTTTCCAGCTCTGCCTTTGAAAAATCGGGCCACGCCACCGGTGTAAAATAAAACTCTGTGTAGGCCAGCTGCCACAACAGGAAATTGGAAATCCGAAGCTCATTGCAGGTGCGGATCAAAAGGTCGGGCTCCGGGATTCCTGCCGTATCCAGCGCAGCACTGATCTTTTCCTCGGTGATTTCCTCCGGTTGCAGGGTCCCTGCCTGTACCTGCTCTGCCAGATTCGTCACAGCGCGGCGGATTTCATCCCTGCCGCCGTAATTGATCGCAATCTGAAAATGCAGACCGGTGTTGTCCTTTGTCGCTTCCTCCAGCTCCGCAATCCGTTTGCGGATATCATCATCGAGCCCGGTCTTATCCCCGATCACGCGCACGCACATATTGTTCTGTGTTGCACGCTTTAAGCAGCTTTTCATATAATTGCGCAGAAGCGTCATCAGCGCGGATACTTCATCCTTGGGGCGATTCCAGTTTTCAGTGGAAAACGCATATACCGTCAGATAATGGATGCCCAAATTCCATGCATCCTCGCAGATCTGTTCTACGGTCTTTGCCCCCTGCACATGTCCGTAGTTGCGCGGCATGCCCTTTGCCTTTGCCCATCTGCCGTTTCCATCCAGAATAATCGCCACATGATTCGGAATATTCATTCTTTCTTTTCTCCTATCTGAGAGAAGGGGACAAGCCCAGCCTGCCCCCTTCTCCCTCACTATTCATGACAATATAATGCTTTCAGCGTGTACATTCCATTGTTCATCCTGGCAGAATGTACTTTTGTATCCGTTTTAAACGGTCATAATCTCTTTGGATTTTGCTTCTACCAGCTTGTCGATATCCTTGCCGAACTTGTCAGTCAGCTTCTGCAGCTGATCTTCCAGCTCCTTGATTTCATCCTCAGAAACGTCTTCCTTGCCCAGCTTCTTTAAAAAATCATTGCCATCACGGCGGATATTGCGGACTGCAACCTTTGCGTCCTCGCCCTTTTTCTTAACGTCCTTTACCAGCGCTTTACGGCGTTCCTCTGTTACCTCCGGGAATACCAGACGGATCACATTACCATCGTTAGATGGGGTGATGCCGATATCAGACGCCATAATTGCTTTTTCGATTGCTTTGATCAGGGATTTTTCCCAGGGTGCAATCTGGATCATGCGGGGTTCGGGAACAGTCACATTGCCCACCTGCTGCAGCGGCGTGGGAGAACCGTAATAATCCACACGGATTTTGTCCAGTACATGCGGGTTGGCACGTCCTGCACGGATTGTCATGAAATCTGCTTCCAGATATTCACAGGTCTTTTCCATTTTTGTTTCAAACTGCTGTAATCTCTCGTCCATCTTGTTCTCCTATCCTCCTTATACCGTTACCTTGGTGCCGGTAAAATTGCCCTTTACTGTGTTGACAATGCTGTCTTTTTCATTTAAACCAAATACCCACATCGGCATCTTGTTGTCTCTCGCCAGAATTGATGCAGTCATATCCACTACCTGCAGGTTTTTCTCGATTACCTCATGAATCGATACTTCGTCATACTTCTTCGCCGCCGGATTCTTCGCCGGATCATCGTCATATACGCCATCAATCGCCTTAGCGAGCAGAATAACGTCCGCCTCTACCTCAATTGCGCGCAGCACAACGCCGGTATCCGTGGAAAAATACGGATGTCCCGTACCGCCTGCAAAGAATACGACCATTCCTTTTTCGAAATATTTGTTCGCGCGATCCTTGGAAAACAGCTTCGTAAAGGAACCGCACTCAAACGGTGTCAAAATGTTGGTCATCATTCCAACCGAACGGAAAATCTCTGAAACGTAGATGCAGTTCATCACTGTCGCAAGCATACCGATCTGATCCGCTTTGGTGCGGTCAATGTGCTCGCTGGTACGTCCTCTCCAGAAGTTTCCTCCGCCGATCACGATGCCGACCTGAATGCCGTCATCCACCAGCTGTTTTACCTGAAGCGCTACCGCCCTGACAGTATCCTCGTCAAAACCATGCTTCTTTTCTCCTGCAAGCGCTTCACCGCTCAATTTTAATAATATTCTCTGCATCTTTTCACCTTCCGTAAAACCGTAATATTGGCTCTGCATCGCTTACAAAGCCTTCTGCAGACAGTATATCATAGAATACTGAGAACGAAAAGTGAAAAATCTCTAAAACTGTAGTTGCAGTTTTCTCGCAGCTTCTGACGGACAATCCATACAACGGCATGTATGCTCCGCGGATATTCTATTGTTATGAATAAAATGCTTTTCTTTTTTGAATTCATATGCTATAATGTATGTCATGCAGATGTAGTTCATCGGTAGAACATCAGCTTCCCAAGCTGAGGAGGCGGGTTCGATTCCCGTCATCTGCTTTTTGTATGCCCGAAACCCTGTAAATTCAAGGCTTGACAGCCGTAAGGAGCTATAAGTCTTGTGGTTGGGTAAAAAACGGTGCGACCGTGAAGGTCACACCGTTTTTTTTGCGTCCAATTGCAGATTCTGCGATCATGGGTTCTTCCCAGCGTTTCGGAGCTGGCGCGTCAGCCCATTGCCTACACAGTCCACTTTTGGGGACTTGGCGGTGGATTTCAAGGATACGGCGGTCAGCTAAGAGCTTAAAGCCGGCATTCACGAAGTAAGTTATCGTCCTGTATGTTAAATAGACCACGTCTTAAAAGGTGTGTGCGTTCTTCATGTACTCTAAATAAAGACTGAACAGCACGGCACAGCCGGGAACGCTGAACAGCATCCCTAAGATGCCGAATGCTTCGCCGCCGATCCATGCGCCAAAAATCGGCACCAGCGCAGTGACAGCTACAAACGCGGAGACCGCACCGGCATACGGAATCCCAAGGATCAGTATTGTCATGAAGCGCGCTTCGACGCTCTCCGCTGCTTCACAGCTCCTTTTTGCTCATAAAGTGGCGCTCCCTCCGTACTTTTTTGTAAGCAGATTTTCATGCGAGCATGAAATCTGCTTACAAAAAAGTACGAGTGAACTGTAACGGAAATACTATTTATTGCGATTTCGTTGTAAAGCTTTTTGAAAAATGGTAACATAGACTTGTGATAAAGGAACTTTTTTTCGAAAAAAGGAGGATGGAATATTGAAAAAGAAACTTCTGGCATTCGCTCTCGCCCTCACCATGTGTCTGGGCTCCGGTATGACGGCAAACGCCGCAATGATTGTCAAAAACAATATGAGCGCACTGAATACACTGAATACAATAAACAAAAACACCTCTTCCGAGACCTCTCTGCACAAGGAAATTATGAAAAAGTACAAAATAACATATACCCCGGAAGCCCTTGAAGCTTTAAGGCAGGTTTTCAAACCCGAACGGTATGCAATAGCATATCCGGATGTTGCAAAGGCCTTTGGAAATGACTCAGAAGCGCTTTGGAACCATTTTGTTATTTTCGGTTTGAACGAAGGAAGATCTGATATTAATTCTGACTTCAATGTTTTTGCATACAGTTCCGCTTATCCGGATCTGCAAAAGGCGTTTGGCGACGATCTTCTGGCATACTATGTTCACTATGTAAATTTCGGCATCAAAGAAAACCGAAAATATACGACCATTGACGCAACGACAAAAGCCGGCTTTACAGTCAGCGGAATGAACGGACAGATCCTTGCATCCCCCAGACTGATCGTCCCTTCCAGTGTAGACAACAGCTCTGTTTCGAACATCCTGTCCTCTTTGACCTTACCATCTTCTGCCGCTCCAACCCCAGTGCCGACACCTGCACCAACACCGGAGCCGACAACACCAGAACCGGAGGTCCCCTGCAATCATGAGTTCGACGGCAGGAAACAGATCACCGGAACAACTATGCACGGTCCCGTATGTGTCCTCTGTGGATATATCAACGAAGAACAGGCAGAAAGCTGTACCGTTGATCATTATACCGCTGATGATTCTTCCCATAAAGAAATCTGTGGTGCATGCGGCGGCGTTATAAAAGAAGAATCCCATCTGTATACCTATACAACCGAGACTGCCGAAGACGGCGTGCGGATTCACAAGGGAACCTGTTCCGTGTGTGGACATACAATGGATGGCGCATGTGTATTTGATCCGGACGGTATCTGTGAGATCTGTGGTCAATCCTGTACACATGAATACACCGTCGGGCAAAGTCTTGATGAATCCTATCATCAGCTGGTCTGTGAATTCTGCGGTCATACCGAAAAAGAAGAGCACCAAATTGGCGAATCTGCAGACAGTCAAAAATATTGCACCGCTTGCGGTTATTCCTTGAACGAATAAGTCTCAACGCCAACATCCAGAAAAGTCTTCCGTTTTTGCGGAGGACTTTTTTTGCAGCAAAAAGCAAAACACCGCTTCCCCGTTTCAGAGGAGGCGGTGTTCCAAAGGAAACCACACGAATAAATTTAATTTGTTATTCGATCTAAAACTTAGCCTGTCGGCCATGCATCAAAGCTTGGGAGCTTTGGCAGTCTGCAGTGTTTCCTGTCTTACTCCGCTTGCTGCTGTAAAGACAACTTCAACAGGGCCGCTGATGGAAGGAAGTGCGAAAGAAACTGCATCACCCTTGATAACAACGGGCAGTACTGCGTAGCTTCCGTCTGCTCTCTTGTACATTGCTCTGATGGTTTCGTTTTCAGCAAGCTTATAGCTGCCAACGATCTCTTTCAGGCTTCTCATAACAGAGATGGAACCCTTGCTCGCTACCAGTTCTCCGTTCGTAGTGGTCAGGTAAATCTTCTTGGTGCACAGATATTTTACCTTGCCTTCGTTATTCAGGATGGAAATATTTTTCTCACCGCTCTGGTTAATTACTTTGACTTTTTTTGTATTCAAGGCACTTGCCAGATGGCTTGCAGATGCAGTGTCAACAGTCGGTTCTACGACCAACAGCACAGCGCTTGCATCCGCTGTACGATTTCCTTTTACTGTTGCGAAAGTTGTTCCAGGAGCAACTGCGCTGTTAGGGCCGGTTACATTGCCGACGCCCGCCTGTGCTGTTGTGCCTGTTACAGAGCTGTCAACCACGATCTGTTCTGCAGGTGTATTACCTGTATTCAGAGACGGGCTGGGAGCTGCAAATGCGGTCATGCTCATAGAGCATGCGAGTACAAGTGAAAGAACAATTGCCATTTTCTTTTTCATGTCAATCATCCCCCTTTCGTAAAATTGTGTGGCTTCTGTT
>QWCY01003347.1_pt1 | contig 18556 bp, 23 predicted proteins | sample 1972631 | NCBI WGS metagenome assembly QWCY01 (sample SAMN09866696, study PRJNA288562) | Human gut metagenome isolate pre1_stool, whole genome shotgun sequencing... | isolation source: gut | host: Homo sapiens | place: USA: California
TTGAACGAAAGACCGAGAGAAAAATTAAACTTTTCTACACCAAAACGCGAGTTCTTCAAACACGTTTTATAATTTTGCACTTGCTGGTTGACTCTACGGCATAGTACTATGTTGCTTATGTTTATATCTTTTATTGTTTTGTCTTTGCTTTTCCTTTGTTTTTCCGTAACTTTGCCAACTCATAAGGCAGTGTTCTGGCTCTGTCGCTGGCATGCTTCGGTGTGCGAGAGGAAAGTCCGGGCAGCATAGGGTATCCTGCTTCCGAAAGTAGAAGCTATTGGTAACAGTAGATGAAGGTAGAAGAAAAAACCGCCATTCGCAAGGATTGGTAAGGGTGAGAAGGTGGTGTAAGAGACCACCAGCAGTTGGGTGATCAGCTGGCTGTGCCGTTCAGGAGCTGCAAGTTCATGTAAACCGTTGTTTGAGGGTTGCCCGCCCGAGTCTTAGGACACAACGGAGGGTAGAACGCTAGAGCTATGGAGCAATTCATAGAGTAGATAAATGACAGGCGGTTTGCACATCGAAAGAGGTGTAAAATACAGAACCCGGCTTATAGGAACACTGTTTTACCCCATACGCTTTGTCTCCCTCTACAAGCAAATGCTTGCAGAGGGACAGGCGAGAGGAGGGGATTTTTCAATGATAATAGGCGTATATTATGAAAGAATGGCATAACCCTTCTACTTTATTAAACGATTTTCAGCATAAGGTAGAAAACAAAATTAAGCGATTAGACGGCACACCCGGTTTCCCCGTTCGCAGCGAAAAGGTGTCGGAAGAAGAATTGTCCGACTATCTTTTCTACTATCAAGCAGCCTTGGATAGTGGTGGATCGGAGCGCACGCAATATACCATTGCGGGTATTTTAATCGTTCTTCCTATCTTGGTTATTTCGGCTATTCCCGATAAAAACCTACCCTTTACGGGGATGCTTAGCGTTATTATGGCTGTAGCAATAGGTTTAGTGCTTTTTGTTATCTATCGAATTATTTCCTCTATTATGGTGAAAACCAAAGTGAGAAAAGTAAAATCGGAATATCCAGAGGCAAAGCGTTATGTAGACGAAGTGCTTGCCTTTGATAAATAAGGTGAAAGGATTATTTTATGTGGCAGTATATTATAATAGGTGCAGTGTTAGGCATTGCGTTCTATTATGCGTTTAAAAAAATCAGAGAAACAATAGTATCGGCAAACGATCCGTGTGGAGGTTGTAAAGGCTGTGCCATCCATAACAAACTAAAGGAACAGCAAAAATTAGAGGGGCGTTCGAAGCCCATTTGTCATAGTGATAACCAATAACAGCGGCTTTTAGTTAAAAAATATTCGGAATATTTGGTGGAGTAGAAGATAATTACTATCTTTGCAACCGCAAAACAGCAATGGTGCCTGGGCCGGTCGGTTAGGTAACGGTCTGCAAAACCGTGTAGGGCGGTTCGATTCCGCCAGGCACCTCATAAGAAAAGGCTTCTCAAAAGAGAAGCCTTTTTTGCGTTAAGGAAGTTAAAGTTACATCACACCGATGAGTTCTACTTCAAAGATGAGTGTTGAGCAAGCTGGTATATTGCCATTGCGCTTGTTGCCATATCCTAGCATATAGGGGATATAAATGCGAAAGATGTCGCCTTGATGCATGGCTTGAATACCTATTTGGAAACCTTCTATTAGTTCATTAACACGGAAAGCCTCTGGGTATTCGTTTTCCCAATTGCTATCGAAAACCTCACCTGTAATAAGGCTACCCTTATATTTACAAGTAACAATAGAGCGCGCTGAAGGCGAGATAGAGCCTTCTCCTTTCTTGATTATATCAGCCATTACGCCGTCTGTAAGGGCTAAAATACCTTCTTTCTTCCTTATTTCTTGTAGAAAACGTTTGTTGCGAAGCTTGTAGTCTTGTTTATTTCCCATATATTCATATTTATTCTAGGTGCAAAGATACAAAAAAAGAGGCATATCCGTAGTTAAGGATATGTCTCTTTTGTTTGGGTTAAAGCTAAGCTATATGCTTACAATAATGCTTTAAATTTCTCATCAAGAACAGCCTTTGATGCTGCACCAACAAACTTATCTACTAGCTCACCACCCTTGAAGAACAAAATAGTAGGAATGTTGCGAACATTGTAGTCGATTGCTATATCATCGTTTTCCTCAACATCGCACTTACCTACAACGATTTTTCCGTCGTAATCTTCTGCCAATTCAGAGATGATAGGACCTATCATCTTGCAAGGACCACACCATGTTGCCCATAGGTCTACTACCAATGGCAACTCGCCATTCTTCAAACTTTCAAAGTTTTCTGATGTAATTTTTACTTCCATCGTTTCTTTTTATTTAAATGTTAATACTATATTTTTCTTTGTTATATTACTCTGTTATCAAATACTATGCCATAAAGCACAAGCGATTTAATTAACTTTGTATTCTATATTATCGTAACTATCAAGCTCAGTAATTAGCTTTCTGTCAAGATTTATACCTGCTCCACGGCTATGGAGAAGCAAGTTGTCATTCTTAGGATCGCGCAACTTAAAATAAAGTTGAGTATTACCGGGATGCTTTTCAAAAACAGAGGTCAGTTCGTTTACCATGTCTTCGTTTAGCGTTGACGGATCTATGCTAAGCGTTAAGCGTTCAATACGATTGGTTTTCACATCGTATAGCTGTTGAACATTTTGCACATTAAGCGAATAAAGATCTGGATTATATCGGTAGCGTTGCTGACATTTTGCTGTAACGTATACGGTATAGCTTACTTTTAGGAAGCTACTCCATCGTGTCCAATCGTCTCCAAAGAGCGCAATCTCGCCTACACCCTCAAAGTCTTCTATAGTTACAAATGCATAAGGTTTACCCGTTTTCTGCGAGAAAGCTTCGCGAACATTGGTTACAATGCCTCCGAAAGTTAATTCTTCTGTCTTTGCTAGCGCTACCATATCGGCATTTCGGCTGATTTGTGAGCAATGAGTGTTGCAAAGATGATTAAGGACTACCGAAAATTCATCTAGTGGATGAGCCGAAAGGTAGATACCTACCAGCTCACGTTCTTTGTTCAATTTCTCTATGTTTGCCCATGCTTCAGCAGGAGGCACAGCGGGTCGTGCTACGGGAATACTATCAAATCCACCAAATAGAGAGTTGGCTGCTTCTGCTTTTGAGGTTTGATAAAGCTGCCCATAACGCAATAGTGTGTCAAGGAAAGCTTCTCCTTTGCTGTTTACTCCAAAGTATTCTTCACGACGTGTGATTGTTCCGAGCGAATCAAAACCTCCACTATATGCCAAATTTTCGATTACTTTTCGGTTAATACTGCTAAGATCTACACGCTCTACAAAGTCGAATATATCCTTATAAGGACCATTTGTTTCCCTTTCTTTCACAATGTTTTCAGCAGCTCCTGTACCTATGCCTTTGATAGCAGACAGCCCAAAGCGTATCTCACCACGCTTATTTACACCAAAGCCTATCTGACTTTCGTTCACATCAGGGCCAAGTGTTTCTATCTTTAAGGCCTTACATTCCTCCATCAATTTTGTGATTTCAGTAATTTGACTAAACCGTCTAGTCATCAACGCAGCCATATATTCTGCAGGATAATGTGCTTTGAGGTAGGCTGTTTGGTAAGCCACCCATGAGTAACAAGTGGCATGCGACTTATTGAAAGCATAGCTTGCAAACTTCTCCCAATCGCTCCAAATTTTCTCAAGAACCTTTGGGTCGTGTCCATTTTCTTGCCCTTGCTTGATAAACTTAGGCTTCATGGCATCAACGATGTTCTTCTTTTTCTTACCCATCGCCTTACGAAGTGCATCACTTTCGCCACGTGTAAAGTTGGCTAACTGGCGTGAAAGCAACATCACTTGCTCTTGATAAACAGTGATGCCGTATGTATCCTTGAGGTATTTCTCCATGCAAGGAATGTCGTATTGTACAAGGGTAGGGTCGTGTTTACGCTTGATAAAATCAGGGATATAGTCCATTGGACCTGGGCGATACAACGCATTCATTGCAATTAGATCCTCAAACACAGTGGGATGTAACTCGCGAAGATACTTCTGCATACCAGCCGATTCAAACTGGAAAGTACCTACTGTCTGTCCTTTTTGGTAGAGCTGGTAAGTAAGTTCGTCGTCAATTGGTATTTTTTCGATGTCGATTTCCTTGCCAGTAGTTTGCTTAATTACCTTGCAAGCCTCTTTCAACTCCGACAAAGTCTTCAGTCCAAGAAAGTCCATCTTTATCAGTCCAGTACTCTCAATCACGTGTCCATCATATTGGGTTACGGGCACTTTTTGATCAGGGTAGTCTGGATCGGTAGCTGTAGATACAGGCACCCAATCATCAATAGGATTACGGCAGATAATAAATCCACAAGCATGAATACCCGTTCCGCGCACCGTTCCCTCTAGCATCTTTGCATATTTAATGGTATTGCGTTCACGTTCGTTCTCGCTCACCATTGCTTCTTGCAGCATCGGTGTGCATGAAATGGCATTCTTGAGGTTCATTTTTAAACCGTCAGGAAGTCGGTCGGGGATAGCTTTACATAGCGCATTCGAGCGATCGAGTGGTAATTTTTCTACACGGGCAACATCTTTTATGGAGTTCTTTGTAGCCATAGTAGAGTAGGTAATGATATGTGCACAGTTTTCATGTCCATACTTATCCATTACCCATTGTAGCACTTTGCCACGTCCATCATCATCAAAGTCGGTATCAATATCAGGGAGATTAACACGGTCAGGGTTCAAGAAACGCTCAAAAAGCAAGTCGTATTTTAGAGGATCAATCTTTGTAATACCTAGACAATAAGCCACCACCGATCCTGCGGCAGATCCACGTCCGGGACCTACTATTACACCAAGTTCGTTCTCTGCAGCATTGATAAAGTCTTGCACTATAAGGAAATAGCCCGGGAAACCCATAGTTTTCATCACGTGAAGTTCAAAGCGGATACGGCTATCGACCTCTTCAGACAATTGATCCCCATACAAACGCTTAGCCCCATCGTAGGAAAGTTTTGCCAAATAATCGGCTTCAAACTTAATACGATATATCTTTTCATAACCACCTAAACGCTCTATTACCTTTTTAGCTTCGTCTTCTGGCAATGGATTTTCACCATTTTCATCGGAAGTAAATTCTTTTAAAAGATCTTCTTCGCTAAATTTCTGTCGCCATTCCTCTTCTGTTCCAAAATCTTCTGGGATAGGGAAGAAAGGCATAATGGGCCCGTGATCGATGTTGTACATCTCCACTTTGTTTAAAATCTCAATGGTATTTGCCATTGCTTCTGGCACGTCTTCAAACACTTGGTTCATCTCCTCACGCGTCTTAAACCACTCTTGTTTCGAGTAGCGCATGCGCTTAGGATCGTCTAAATCCTCATTGGTAGAGAGGCAAAGCAAGTGGTCGTGCGCTTCAGCAGTTTCCTTATCTTCAAAGTGGCTATCGTTGGTACATACTAGTTTGATGCCATATTCTTTCGAGAATTGCATTAAAACCTTGTTTACCTGTTGCTGAAGTGGGTATGCTTCGCGGTTGGCAATGAGTGTAGGGTCGGTTACTTCATGTCGTTGAAGTTCAAGATAGAAATCCTCTCCAAACAAGTTTTTATACCATAGACATGCCTCTCTTGCCCCCTCTATATCACCCTTTCTGATCTTTGCTGGTATTTCTCCAGCTAAACAAGCCGTACAAACAATAAGGTCTTCATGGTATTTTTCAAGCTGTTCACGGTCGGTTCTTGGGCGGTAATAATAGCCATCTACCCATGCATTCGATACTAGTTTTATAAGGTTTTTATAACCATTATAATTCTTAGCCAACACCACTAGGTGATAGCCCGAGTTATCATGCATTTCTTTCACCTTATCTGTTTGCTTGCGGCGAGCCACATACATTTCACATCCAAAGATGGGTTTGAAAGGTTCTTCTCCATTGGCTTTACGCTCTTTGTTCTTATTTGCGCAGTAATCAGCAAATTCTTTGATGCCAAACATCACGCCATGATCGGTGATAGCCATACCTTTCATACCATCCTTTATGGCTTTGTCAACGAGGTTGTTTATCTTCGACTGACCATCGAGAATAGAATAGTGGGTGTGAACGTGTAAATGTATATAATCTTCCATTAAGCTTAGCTGTTTTGAGCTTTCAAAGTTACGATGAAAAGGGCATATAGCCAAAACTTAATTCTTAAATATTTGTTTGAGTAATGAAAAAGGCTTACCTTTGCAAAGTACAAAATTTTGTCTTAATAAATGGGAAAAATAAGAAAGAAACTTAAGAAGATACGTATTCATCATGAAGGAACTAACACATTGTGGTCTTCCGCAATAGTCCTTACTCTAATAGCATTAATTCTTTGGTTTACCATTCCTTCCAAAGTTCCTTTTGGTATATTTGTTGTAGTCTTTGGAACAATCTTCGGAATTGTTTTAAATTTTTATCGTTGTCCTATTCGCTATTTTGAATCGGAAGATACCGAAGGTATAGTAGTAGCTCCTGCCGATGGTCATATTGTTGTTATTGAGGAGATTGACGAAGATAAGTATTTTTATGACAAACGTTTGATGATCTCTATTTTTATGAGTCCTTTTAATGTGCATGCTAACTGGTTTCCTGTAGATGGTGTGGTGAAGTATGTAAAACATTTTAATGGTAATTTCCATAAGGCATGGTTGCCTAAAGCAAGTGAAGAAAACGAGCATACGGATGTTATCATTACTACTCATGATGGTCAAGATGTGTTATGCCGACAGATTGCAGGAGCAATGGCTCGTCGTATAAGGACATACGCTGTAGAGGGTGAAGAATGTTATATAGATGAGCATCTTGGCTTTATAAAGCTAGGTAGTCGTGTAGATGTTATTCTTCCTATAGATGCAGAAGTGTGTGTGAAGATGGATCAAAGCACTACTGGCGATAAAACCGTTATTGCAAAATTAAAGACAAAGAGTGAGGCTTAATATGAAGAAGCATATCCCTAATTGTATCACTTGTTGTAATCTTATCTCAGGTTGCATAGCCACAGCTTTTGCTTTTGGTGGTAACCTTGAGATAGCTTTGGTATGGATTATCATAGGTGCAGTGTTTGATTTCTTCGATGGTATGGTGGCAAGACTCCTTCATGTTAGTTCGCCAATAGGTAAAGAACTCGACTCGTTAGCCGATGATATTACCTTTGGTGTAGCCCCTTCTACTATCGTATTCTCACAATTAGGCATTATGGATTATCCCTCTTTCTTAGAGCCTTTGCGCGAATACATTCCTTTTCTAGCCTTTATAATGGCTGCATTTTCTGGTTTGCGTTTAGCAAAATTTAATTTGGATGAGCGTCAATCTTTAGGCTTTATTGGTTTGCCAACACCTGCTAACGCCTTGTTTTGGGGTTCCTTGTTAGTAGGAATAGGCGATAAACTCGCTAATTATCCCATTGCTTTATTCCTCGTTTTGGGAGGAATACTAGTAAGTTCATGGCTCTTAGTGGCTGAAGTTCCTATGTTTGCCTTGAAGTTTAAACAATGGGGTTGGAAAGGTAACGAGATAAAATATATATTTCTTTTATCTTGTATTCCTTTATTATCAATTTTTGGAATTACCGCTTTTGCCATTATCATTGCGTGGTATGTAGTGTTATCAGTGGTGGTAATGAAGCGTAATGGGTCGAACTTAGTCAAATCTTAATAGGTTATGGCAACATTTCTAAAACTATCCCTTTTCTTATTCATAGTTCTCTTTGTAGCTTTAGGCTGGATTGTTTACACTTTCTTTAAGCAAGTGCGTAAGCATGCCCAGCGTTTTAGTGGCTTTTCTCAGCATCGCGAGCCTAATTATAAGGGCGAAGATGCAATCATTGACAATCGTTCAATGGAGCAGCGCACAAAGAAAGTAATAAAGGATAATGAGGGAGAATATGTCGATTTTACGGAGTCTGATAAGCCTTCAAGTCCTATTCTGTAGCATATTATTGTGTGAAGCACTACCTTTTAATAAGTAATAATTTACCTTTTTAGTATTAAAAGATAACCTTTAATACAGCAAAAGCTTATCTTTTAATATGATTTTTAATTTATTTTTCGTTTAAAAATAAATTAAAAGCAAAACAAAAATAATTTATTTTTATCTTTAAAAGATGATATTTTAATAGCTTGCCTATTATCTATTACCAGATAATAGGTAGGCTATAATTGTATGAAAGTTGTGTTATCCTATTGTTTCTTCATAAATTTATCGTCTAACGACATAATACCTGTGTAGCGAATAAGGTCGCGATCGGTGGAGCTGACACTTACGCTTGCAGAAGCATTGATGAATTGCTCAATAATGATTTGGATAACTTCCGAGTTGTTGCGTGTGGTCATTATGATGCGTCTACCGTCCTTAATAGGTTGATCATCATAGCTTTGCAGCGGTTGAACAAAGTGTAAAGCAGGATCAGAATAACCCATAGGAGCACGATATAATCTTCCCCAGTAAGGAAGGAAAAGTCCTACAGAGTCGCCACTTACTTCTAGCCCATAATCGTTGTTTAGATAGCGAGATGGTCCTTGGTTAGGATACATTCTATCAACAAATATACGATAACGATGCTCGTTTAGATGCCCATTTACCGCTTCTGCTGTGAGTTGGTTCATGGTTTCCTTTGAAATAGGATTGCCATTTGAGTCATAATAAGTTGTAGCACATCCAATGAAAAGCACTGCAACAAATAGCATAGTGATTAATTTTTTCATACGCTCTCTAACTTAATTATTTATCTAAAATTGAGAATTTGTTAATGAACAATTCTTATTTCTTTTACTCACGTTTTAATCTATTTTCTCCACCTTTGGCGCATCTACCTTGTCTGTTGAAGGGGACGATTTAGCAGGTGTACCCGATTTTGTCATTGTTTCAGGTTTTGAAGAGTTAGTATTTGACGATTGTGGCACTACTGGTACTGGCCCAATTTCTGGTGCTGGTGCTGGTATAGGATCCTTTCTAGCTGCCCGAATAGCTTTATCTTTCTCATCTTTTGCTGCTTTCTCTGCTGCATTTTTTAGTGCTTGATCGTTTTCAGAAACCTCTTCCGTATTCTTTTTAGATGTTGTCCATAGATAATCGCCAATGATATCTATTGTGTCATTTGAAGCCTTAGCTTGTTGTTCAGCTTGCTCTTCTTCTACTGTCTTTTCGCTTTCTTTCTTTATGTTTACAACAAAGTTGTAAATAAGTCCGCCGACCAGAATAGCTGCAATGATGCAGAGAACTCTGAATGTGAGCGTTTTTGTAAACTTCTTATTTTTTGCCATAGCTGTTGCAAATGTGGTTTATTTTATAAGTAGAAGATTGTATATATACATCTCCCAAACACTTACAAAGATAAGCAATATTTTTATTTTCAGACATGATTTACAAGATATTTCTTTTAGACATGATTTACAAGATTAATATGATTTTTATTTTCGGATATGATTTACAAAAATCATAAGGTTTTTATTATGCTCTTCTATAAGTCTTATCTACTAAATATCTTGTAAATCATGTCTGAAATAAATTTCTTGTCTACATAAAATTTGTTGCTTATATTTGTCTATTCTTTAATGTGGATAAAAGCATTTGCAAGGATAGCTGTTAAGCCACCTGTAGTGATACCGCTTGAGAATATGTTGCGGATTACTTCAGGCATTTTGTCAAGGATGTTAGGCACTAGCTCTACGCTCAGTCCCATAGCAAAGCTGATAGCCATAACAAGCACGGCTTTGCGGGTGATCTCGGTAGACGCAATGATGCGTACACCTGCTGCTGCTACTGTACCAAACATTAGCAAGGTAGCACCACCTAGCACACTGTCTGGAATAAGTGAGAACACCTCACCTACAATAGGGAACAAGCCTAAAATGATTAAGGCTGCTGCAATGAAATAGCCCACATAGCGACTTGCAACACCCGTAAGCTGTATCATGCCATTATTTTGTGCAAAGATAGAGTTAGGGAAAGAGTTGAACACAGCAGCAAGCATTGAGTTGAAACCATCGGCTAGGATACCACCTCTCGCACACTTCATGAATACTTCGCCCTCCACAGGTTGTCCCGATATTAAAGAATTGGCAGTAATATCACCAAAAGCCTCTACGGCAGTTACTAGATAGATGAGTCCGATACCTATAATGGTTCCAATATCAAAGCGTAAGCCATATTTGAAAGGTATAGGAATATTGAAAGATGCGATGCCGTTTATCTTTGAGAAATCAATCATTCCAAGGAAATAAGCCACTATACAGCCTATCAAAAGTCCAAGAACAATAGATGCCATACGTAGGAAGCGATTGCTAGAACGATTGAAGAAAATAATGCTGATAAGCACCAACAAAGCCAAACCGAGATGTTGCATAGAGCCAAAAGAGCCATTATCCATCGCTATTTGTCCACCACCGCATGAGTTGATACCTGCCTTGATGAGGCACAATCCGATAAGCGTAACAACGATGCCCGAAACTAATGGTGTAATGATCTTGCGTGTGTAAGGAAGAATACGACTTACGATCATTTCTACAACAGAAGCTACCAAACATGCGCCAAAGATATAGCTCAAGCCCATTTCTACATTCATTTTTCCGCCTACCATACCCATCATACCAGCACCTATGATAGGACTAATGAATGAAAATGAGGTACCTTGAATGCAGAGTAATCCAGTACCAATAGGTCCAAACCTGCGACATTGGATAAAAGTAGCTACTCCCGAAGCAAACAATGCCATAGAAACCATGAAGGCTGTCGTGCCAAGATCGAACTTCAATGCCGAACAAATGATGAGTGGCGGGGTGATGATAGCAACAAATATCGCTAACAAATGCTGCATAGCAGCAAAAAGAGTTTCACGAAGGGGAGGACGATCGTTCAATCCATAAATGAGTTCTTTTGATTCTTCCATTAGATGAAGTGAAAAGGTTTTGAAAAATATTAATACAGTATAAACATTTATTATAGCCTCTTTGAAGAGGTATATACGTAAAGAGGTGGACTCAATATAAGCCCACCTCTTTTTATATATTATTGTTCTTTCAATTTAATTTCGCAGTTATCAAGCGACTCTATGATAGCTAAACTTTCGCAGCGCACCCCTGCCGCTTCAAGCATCTTGCGACCGTCTTGGAACGCCTTTTCTATGATAAAGCCCATACCCACGAGTTCTGCCCCAGCCTGTTGGCATAGGTCGATGATACCTTTTGCAGCATTACCGTAAGCAAGGAAGTCGTCTACGAACAGCACCTTGTCATCTTTCGTAAGATATTCTTTTGATATTACGATGTTATACTCTCTTTGTTTAGTAAACGAGAATACTTTCGTTGTGAGCATATCGTTCATTGTCGAAGGCTTCTTCTTCTTGGCAAAGACCACAGGCAGGTCGAGCAGAAAGCCCATCATAACGGCAGGTGCTATACCACTTGCTTCGATAGTAATAATTTTGTTGATTTCTGTAGAAGCATATCGGCGGATAAGTTCTACCGCAATTTGCTTCATCAGGTTAGGATCCATCTGGTGATTGATAAATTTATCTACCTTGAGGATACCTCCCTCGAAACACTTACCATCTTTTAAGATGCGATCTCGTAAAGTCTTCATTGTTACAATTAATAGTCAAACTTTGATAAAAGAAAATGAGCGGAAAACACCATTCCTGTGTTTTCGCTCAATAATTAATTGCGTGCAAATTTACTAAAAATAAGAGATACCAAAAGAATAATTGAACGTTTTTTTTAGAGAGAAGAGGTTAGAATTGTATGCTTTGCGCTAATGTGCTATGTTGACAAACTGTTCTCAAATCTCTAATATCTAATCTCTTTTAGTGATTTATGGTCGCAAAGGTAATACATTTATTATTAGTTTGTAAATTTTGCAAAAAATAATCTACTCTTATTTAAATCCTCTTCGTTTCTATACTTCATCCATTTTCCGTACCTTTGCAGCGTCTTACGAGGGAATGGACAACTATTTTGTTTATCCTCGTGAGAATTTTAATAATTATATATATTATGTACAAAACCAATTTTAACGAACGTAGCGTTATCAAGTTTAAGCACTTCTCACGCCGCGGCTACTCGCTCTTTTCTGTATTAGGAAAAGAGGTGGTGATTGGTGTATTGAGTGTTGCTACCCTTCAGCATGCTACTGCAAAGAGTATGAGTAACGAAGGCATTAAGGCAAGCAACGACTCAACACAACTCAACCAATCGCGCGTTGTAGCAATGGATGAAGTGTGTATAACGGGATCGCGCGCTCCACTTGCTGTCAGTGAGCAAGTGAGAAAGGTAACTGTACTCGGCGGTGATGAACTTCAGCATGCCCCTGTACAGAGTGTTAACGATTTAATAAAGTATGCCGCAGGAGTCGACGTAAGGCAACGAGGTCCTATTGGTGCGCAGACCGATGTTAGCATACGAGGAGGAAATCAAGAACAGATAGCAGTGCTGCTGAATGGCATTAATATTTGTGATCCACAGACAGGACACAATGCCTTCGATTTCCCATTAGATATTTCTCATATCAAGCGGATAGAGATCTTAGAAGGACCGGCAGGGCGCGTATATGGTACTTCTTCTTTATTAGGCGCCATTAATATTATTACCCAAACTCCACAAAAGTCTTCTCTCGATATTCATACAGACGGTGGTTCGTATGGCTATTTCTCGGTGGGAGCGCGTGGTAACATCACCAATAATCATTGGACTAATCAGCTCTCGACCAATTTTACCCGAAGCGATGGTTATCTTAGAAACACTGCAGGAGGGCTTAATGCTGATTATAAAACAACTAAATTGTTTTATGATGGAGCTTATGATAATCGTCTTTGGAAACTTAATTGGTATGCAGGATTAAGTATTAAAGACTTTGGTTCGAATACCTTTTATGGTGTGAAATATGACGATCAATTTGAACATACCACCAAATTATACACTGCCATACAAGCTGAAAATAAAGTGGGTAAACTCCGTGTCCATCCTTCGGTGTATTGGAATAGGGGTTGGGATCGTTTCGAACTCTATCGTAATGCTCCCGATAAATTTTCTTTTAACTATCACCGAACAGATGTGTTAGGAGCTAATTTGAATGCTTATTATATATGGTCGAATACGCATAAGACAGCTTTTGGTGTGGAGGTGAGAAATGAAAATTGGATGAGTAACAAATTGGGTGATCCACTTGATACTCCACATTCTATTCAGGGCACTAATGAGCAATATCAACGTGGTCTTGAACGTACTAACACTCAGTTCTATGTAGAACACAATATAACAACAAATCATCTTACAATCTCTGGTGGCTTTATAGGCATAAAAAACAGTCAAGCAGATATGCCGTTAAAGTTTTTTCCAAGTGTTGATGTTAGTTATCGTTTTAATAAGAATTGGCAATTATATGCATCGTATAATACAGCCTTACGTATGCCATCATTCACAGAACTATTTTATAAATTAGCTGGTTTTAAACCCGATAAGCATTTACGTCCAGAAGAGCTAACGGCATACGAAGTGGGAGCGAAATATAACACCGATTATATCATAGCAACTGCAAGTGTGTTTTACAATCATCATAATCATCTTATTGATTGGATTAGCGATGGTAGTAAAGATGCAAATAACTCACCAATATGGAAGAGTGTCAACTATGGCGTAATCAATGATCTTGGGATAGAATTTTCGAGTAAGCTAATGCTTTTAAAAATATTCCCTAGTCAGCATATTCTCAAGACTTTCAAATTGTCGTATTGCTATCTCAATCAAGATAAAGAAGTAGCTGCCAATATTACAAGCAAGTATGTTTTGGATTATCTCAAACATAAGTTGGTTGCTGGTTTGGATATGAGCCTTATAAAGAAACTTAATCTTACTCTTGATTATCGTTTTCAGCATCGTATGAACAATTATCTCGACCTAGAGGGTAAACGCCACAACTATGGCAGTTATGGCATTGTGGATGCACGCCTTAGCTGGGATGATAAGAACTGGAGTGCTTATATTACAGGCAATAATATTTTGGGGTGTCATTATGTAGATGTCGCAAATGTGAAACAGCCTGGTGTATGGGTGATTGCAGGTGTTTCCTTTAAGTTGTAGAAAGAGTAAAAAAGAAAAACTATATTCCATACTGTAGTACCCCCGAAAGTTGGACATAAAAACTTTCGGGGTTTATAATGTCGAGAACGAAACATCACAAACATGACCACTGCGCTAGACTGCATTATGTGCATTTATTAGATAGTCGTTCCCAATTTAAAGACGGTTATTTCTATGCTGAAAAAGGCTTTAGAAAATATAAGAAGTTAAAGTAGCCGTAGCAGCCCCCAAACTGCTACGGCTTTTTGCTTCAAATGTTAAAACTTTATTTCAGTACAAATAAAAGTACTGAAATGCTTGTGTAGTACGGATAAAAGTATTATCTTAGTATTGTTCAATAAAACAAATATAGAATATGAAGACAAAAAATTAGCATTCACAGAAATCTAGTTGGATATGATTGAGACAGGGTGTAACTACCGCAAGAGTTATCCAAACGGAGACCCCGAGTTAAGATACTATCTTGAACGTCTCTTTGTAGAATGGCTCGAAAGCAACGAAGATTAAAACAAACAAGCCTCTCCTCTTCGGAGGAGGGGTTATTAAAGAAAGGATACAGCTATGGCAACAATGACATTAAAGAGAACACAGGCGGACACAATGAAAACCCAAATGAGCGACTTGCTGATTTCCATCTCATGGTCAGATCTCGCAAAGCGTTATTTCGGCAAATCAGGTTCTTGGCTCTACCACAAACTTGATGGCATCGACGGCAACAAGAAGCCCACAGAGTTTAGCGAGGCAGAGAAGTTAATACTTCGTGGTGCGCTTGCCGACCTTGCCGACCGCATCCGCCGAGCCGCTGACGGCATACACTAAGCCTCGGTTTCTATATTGACCGATTTGAACACCAAGTCGCCACGTGGGCTGGTGGCGCATCTTAGCCCTCTTGCACCAAGCAAGGGGGCTTTTTTGCTTCAAATGTTAAAAACACATTTTACTATCAAAAAAGATAGTAAAAATTTTGGTTACTATCCAAAAAAGTAGTACCTTTGTATTGTTCAAATAAATATATAGTATGAAACAAGAAAAATCAAAATGCAGGTTACCTCCGAAGAACAAGACCTCATTCAGGCAATCAGAAATTATTGCGACAGCTATCCAAACGGTTATCCACAGCTCCTTATTTATGCACAGGACATCTTCGACCGACTAACGGATATGCCAAAAGATTAAAACAAAAGGTTCTCCCTTTGGGGAGAGCCACTTATAAGGTAAAACTAAAATTACAAGATTATGGAAATAGCAGTACAGAAAGCAGACAAAATCACCGATATGAAGAACCGTATGCGTGATATATATCTTAGTGTGTCATGGCGTGAAATCTCACGCACTTACTTCGAGAAGTCTGTGCCTTGGTTTCAGCATAAGATGTATGGCATTGACGGCAACGGTGGTGTGGGAGGTTTCACACCTGAAGAAGCACAGCAACTTCGTGGTGCGCTCGTAGACCTTAGCGACCGTATTCGTCGAGCTGCCGATAATATTCCAGCCCCGGCTGCTACTATATAGCCGATTTGAACACGAAGTCGCCATCAGGCTGGTGGCGCATCTTAGCCCTCTTGCACCAAGCAAGGGGGCTTTTTATTATTTGCGTAACGTTAAAAAAAAGTTGCGCCACGCAAAAATAATTGCGTAAAGTCTTGTTTTTTACGCTAATTATCTCTATATTTGCACCGAAACATTTATAGTATTATCGTAATTATGGCTTATAAGAAAACTCCCGTTACCATTATCAATGCCACTCCCGAAGTAAGGAGGGTTATTGACGAACTGAGAGCCAACAAGCGCACTCAGGTGGAGAAACTACGCAATATGAAGCCTGAAGATTTCTCGTTACGCATCATATTATAAATGAGACATTTATTTATAGAAACTGACGCTCAACACATCTGTAATTATAATCGTCATTACTATTAAAGTGTATGAATATAAAAGTTTATAAACCATCCCGAAAGATATCTGTTCATATCATCAGTGAGCAATTGAATGATAGAAGCGGAGTTATTTCGCTTACAAATATTTTAGGGACAATGAAATTCAGAGGCTACATATTCGGCAGCAATACAGAAGATATGCGTAATGATTGGCGTACGATAGGCAATGATATTAGGAAAGCAATGAAGGCTTATGAAGCAAAATAATAAAAATGCAAAAGTGCTGCCCGAAAAAACGCCTAATATAGACAAGAACGAGCAGGCAGAAATTGTAAACTTAAATAAAGTTCTTGAATCCATTGAACCGGAAAAACGACAAATCATAGCCAGAGCAATCTGTGCAATGGAAGAGCATAAGTCTTTCAGAGGTCCTCTTCCCGCACCCGAAGACTTTAATGCCTACAAAGTAGTGCTGCCTGATGCACCTGAGCGTATCTTGAGAATGGCGGAAAAACAGTTGGAACACAGAATAAACACCGAGACAAAAATCGTTGATGCAGGGCTTAAGGAAAGCAAGTACGGACAGGTCATTGGAGCCGTTATAGTGTTAGTATGCCTTGCTGGAAGTGTTTTTCTTGGCATGAATGGGCACGATTGGCTGGCTGGTTCAATGGTCGCCATTATTGCCACTGTGGGAACTATATTTGTACTACGAAAAGAGCCCGATAAAGATAATCTTTCAGAAGCACAGAAAGATGAGCGCAAGGAAAACTAAAAAGAGACATTAGATAATGAGGCAAAAGGTGAAAGCAATAAAGTTTTCGCCTTTTTTTGCCCCACGCAAAAATAATTGCGTTTTTCTTTGGCAGTTACAAAACTTCTACCTATCTTTGTAACCGCTAAACAATGTGTAGTAATACACAAATAAGGGCGAGATGAACATCAAGCCCCGAACTTATTAGAATTTCGATGGGCTTATTTTTATGCCTATATTGTAGCCTCGGCTACGACTTTCGATATTGGCGGATGCCTTCCAGTGAATTTGCCCTTGTTGGTGTAAGACACATTGTTTAGCGACAGGAAGAGCATCCGCTTTTTTCTGTATCCGTACCTGGCGGATCCAGGCAATGCTAAACAATGTGCAACATGCAACAGACAATCAATTTTGAAGCTCAGGCGCAAACTACTCGCCCAGCCATCAACGTACGTGCTACGATACAGCGCAAAATCAAGTCCATTAACCTTTGGCTCGACCAGAAGAGCGAGTTCTACAGCCGTATCGCCGAGTTCCCCGTAACCCGTCGTTTGGTTCTTCGTGTCAATACCGTATCTTTGTGCCTCATGCTCACCGCCATCGCCGTCGAGCAGCGTCCACTCGTCGCCATCACCTCCGCCCTCTGCGCAGGCTGGCTCGTCTATCGTATCAACAAAACTGATAAAAAAGGAGGTAAACGATGATTTATGCTTTCGACCTTACCATTAGGGCCATAATTCCATCGTATATGCAACCAGTTGCAGAACTGATGGCAAAATTCAATAATGTGGTTTTCCTTAACTATAACGAGTTTCAAATTTTCACGGACTATCTTAAGAAAAGTCTTGAACGGTCAAATCCCGAAGGCAGTACGGCTTTTGTAGAGGTGTATAATTCCTTTTATGAAGAAGATGCTGGTGGTATCTATGTGTATTCACATCGCGATAGTGGAGACTGCTTACTCCGAATGAGATTCTCCCCTGCACATTCCATTATGGAATACGACCTGAACTCCTGCAAATTCAACGATATTAGTAATCGTCTTAAGGAAGGAGGCACACAATGAAAACCACCCTTATTCATCTGAGCGAGGAAGCCACCGCTACCCTTGAGGCAATGCTCGACCCTGGTTACATCTACGAGCGCACCGAGCGTCTTCAGGCCATTGAGGACTTCCTTATTGAGCAGTGGCGCGATGCCGGCAACATCAAGCCCGAGACAGCCCTTACCTTCCTCGACACCCTGCGCTCACTGCGTAAGGACTTCGACACGTTCCTCATCTCGGTAGACCCTTCAGGCGAAGCCGATTATTGTTAAACCCTTAACCCTTCAAACAATGAGTAATAAGAAAGAAACCCCTGAGCAGCCTATTACCGACATCAGCATCTATGTGGCAGCTCTCTCCACTACCTACCGTCCTGCTTCCGCACCAGCCGAAGCCACCCATTTCTTCTCCACCACCGAGGTTGTCGATGCCATTCGTGGCATCGACCCCTCTGCTAAGGTCAGCCCCGAGCAAGTGTTCTCCGCCCTTATCGATGCAGGTTTCAATTTCTGCAACCGCCCCGGGGCGCACGGCTTAGAGTTTAAGTGGATGTTCCGTGAGCGATAATTTTCTTTTTTGTCAAAGCATCCATTCATTTGGATGTTTGTTTGTCAGGGCACTTCGTCGTGAGACGAGGTGTCCTTTACAACCCAAAAAGAAGTACATAAATTTGCCATTTGGAAAAGCCACACTAATTTGACCCACGCTGGCAAGTATTTTAGACCCAGTAAGGTTAAAATAACCAGCCCCACCTTGCCAAAATAAGAATGACCCT
>QWCY01003554.1_pt1 | contig 18485 bp, 16 predicted proteins | sample 1972631 | NCBI WGS metagenome assembly QWCY01 (sample SAMN09866696, study PRJNA288562) | Human gut metagenome isolate pre1_stool, whole genome shotgun sequencing... | isolation source: gut | host: Homo sapiens | place: USA: California
ATGCGAATCAGTAGTTGATAATCCTCTACCTTTTCGCTTGTTAAAATGTTATTATTCAGTTAATTATCTCATAAATTAATTTTCTAATCTCCTTGAAAATCAGTATATTAGAAGAATAAAACCACTCATTGTTCTAATTATGATTCCCAAGGAGAAAGAATTAAAACTTATAAAAATATATATGTATATCTGTGATGTTTACGAGTCTTCACTCAAGTTCTACTGCCAGAGGTTCAGTAATAACAATCATCCAATCTTTACCGATCAGGAACTGCTTACTGTATATCTGTTCTGTGGAGCTTATCAGCAATACTTTAAAATCAAAGACATACATAACTTTACCAAAGAATATCTGCTTTCATGGTTCCCTGACTTGCCTTCTTACCAAACATTCAATTATAGATTGAATTTGATGCCAGAAGCAATCAGCGAACTCGTCAGGCAGTTAATCCATTCATTCAAACCTCAAGATTGTGACAGTATGAAATCATTAGTTGACTCGATGCCTATCATTACTTGCGCGGGAAAGAACAAAGTAGGAAAGGTAGCCACTGAGATTACTTCCAAAGGATATTGTTCGACAAAGAACATGTATTATTTCGGACTAAAACTCCATGCAGTGGCTTTCCGTAGAAAAGGGACTATACCTTTTCCTGAAATGCTCATACTTTCCGCTGCTGATGAAAATGACTCCACTGTATTCAAAAGAGAATGTGTGGGAAATCTGAACAATAGAGAAATATATGCCGATAAAATATATTCGGATATACCATTCTATAAAGAGACAAAAGAATGCAAAAAACTCGAGCTATTTACTCCTGTAAAAGCTATCAAAGGAGAATCACCTGAAATAACAAAAAGGGAGAAAGCGGCAAGAGACTTGTTTTCAACGGCCGCAAGAATGCAAAAAACTCGAGCTATTTACTCCTATAAAAGCTATCAAAGGAGAATCACCTGAAATAACCCAAAGGGAGAAAGCGGCAAGAGACTTGTGTTCAACGGCAGTCTCAAAAGTCAGGCAACCCATTGAATCATTATTCAACTGGTTGAATGAAAAAACAAATATTCAAAGAGCGATGAAAGTCAGATCTACATCTGGACTTCTAATACATACGATGGGAAAAATTGCCATCACATTAATTACTCTAATTTTTAACTAAGGAATCAAATACTGATTCGCATTAATTATTGATACAATATATACTTTCTTTATCACAATATAAAACAGCATGTCTGTGGTTACGCAGAATAGATGCTGGACAAGCAGTATTTATCGGACCATTAATAGTGTTTTTTACAGCATTGGCCTTTCTTTCTCCAGGCACCATGCAGAAGATGTAGGCTGCACTCATTATAACCGGGATGGTAACCGTAACAGCTTGTTTGGGTACATCTTCCAGTTCGGCAAAACAGCCGTCATTTACTTGTTGTTTTCTACAAACCTCATCCAATGATACCAGTTTTACTATCTCAGGATCATCAAAAAGTGCCACATGAGGATCATTAAATGCTATGTGTCCGTTTTCACCGATACCCATAAATACAATATCAATGGGATATTTCTTAATTATTTTTTTGTATCTGCTACATATGTCTGCTGGTGAACTGTTTTCTTCAAACAAGTAATTTACCGATTTGAACGGTAAGTATTCAAACATGTGTTTGTTCAGAAAAATTCCGAATCGTTGCGAGGCATTTTTACTCAATCCTATATACTCGTCCATATGTAGTGCGTTAATGCGGTTCCAAGGCAATTTATATGTTCTCAGAGCTTGCAAAAATTCGCTTTGCGAGGGGGCAGCTGCGAATAGAATATTTATTTCTACTTTTTGGGTCAGTAGATTAAGAATACAGTCTTTGGCCTCTTTGGCAGCTTCCTGCCCCAGTTCATTTCTGGTTTCAAATACTTTCACATTCAATTTGTCTGCCTTAAAATCTGATAATATCATGTTTATATTTTTAATATTCCGTTAATAAATACATTTTTTACTGTTATGTTTGAATCGAATACTACAATATCCGCATCATAATTCTTTTTCAATTTGCCTTTGCAATGATCGCATCCCATGATTTTTGCAGGTACATCCGACATCATCTTCACAGCTTCTTCCACTGTTGCACCTCCCATCTGATACATGTTACGTACGAGCCTGTCTGCTGTTGCTATGCTACCTGCAAATGATTGTTTGTCAAGCATTTTGGCCACACCGTCTTCAACCAGTACTTCCTGTCCTTTCTTACGGCTCCCCAATATACTTTTGTTGCCCGAAGTACCAGCTGCCCTTATCGAGTCTGTAATTAAAGCTATTTTGTCGCTTCCCTTGTTTTTCAGTGCCAGTTTCATCAGAGGAGCCGTTACATGTATACCGTCCGTTATCAGTTCTATTGTGATTTCATCCAACAGATATCCGGCTTCAATACATCCAGCATAACGGAATGCGTTTCTACGTATAATTCCGTTCATACACGAATAAAAATGTGTGATATGTGTAAAACCATGTTTCACTGCTTCTACTATATCTTCGTATACAGCATCTGTGTGTGCTATTGAGGGCAATATACTTCTTTCAGTCAGTACATCACCGAAAGATAAGGCACCCGGCAATTCGGGGGCGATACTCCATCTTACAATGTCCTTACTTCTTTCCAATATCTTCATATATTCAGCCGGTAATGGATCTCTCAGGTATTTAGGGTCTTGCGCCCCTCTGAAAGCATAGGCAAAATATGGTCCTTCTAAGTGTAATCCTCCAAAAGAAGCTCCTTCCTTTTGATTCTTCACTTTGTCGTAAACATCCAGAAAGTCGAACAGTTCCTTATTGTCCGATGCCAATGTTGTGGGATAGAGCAGAGTAGTACCGTGTTTCATATGAGTTTTGGCTATTGTCAAGCAGTCTTCTACCGTACAGTCCATAAAGTCCGATCCACCAGCCCCATGAGTATGTATGTCTATGAATCCTGGCGCTATATAATTACCTTTGGCATCATATTCTACGCAAGCATCTATTTCATGGTTACCCTGTTCTATTCCGGCTATTTTTCCATCAGATAGAATTATACAACCATTGTCTATAATTTTCTCCGGTGTGATGATCTTACCATTGTGAATCTTTATTTTTTTGTTTTTCTTATTTTCCATAATTCTGACCAATAATTAAGCTTATATCCATAAAATGCGTAAAATATCAAGTACAAAAAGCATGGTATCAATACTATATAGCCAGTACGTAGATTATAATTGTCTGCAATCAGTCCATAGATAACTGGCATGAATGCATTGCCGCACAAAGCCATTACCATCAATGATGATCCCATGCTTGTCCACTGTCCCAAGTCATGTATGGCCAGTGGCCATATACCGGCATATATCAGTGCATTACACACCCCCATGAGTGACAGACAGAAAATCGAGAATGAAGTCATGTGGCCGTTAAACATTATTTCTCCGGGAACAAATAGTACCAATAGTGACAATATCAACCCGCCTATAGTTGCAAAACGGAACATGGTTAGCTGTGTGGCATATCTGGGTATCAATAATATACCGAGAAAATAACCTATCAATGCACACGATAATGTGATGCTTGGAAAGATCTTTGCTTCCTGAAGAGTATACCCCATACTTTCCGCATAACTTATAATAGTGTCAATTGAAATGACTTGGGCTGCCACATGAAAGAAAATAGCAAGTACTCCTAATATAAGATAGGGATATGACATGATAGAACTGTGTCCTTCTTCCAATTCTGTTCCATTATCTCCCGAATTGACAATTTCCGGCAATCTGATGAAACATATTACAATACCAAACAGAAACAGAAATGCAGATAATAATGTATAAGGTGTTATCACACGTTTTATCAGTTCATCCAGTACCAGTTCCTTTTCTTGTCCGAAAATCAGATTATTGTTCAACTGTTCAAACAGTTGTGTGTCCGATGATTCCAATATTACAGCAGCAAATACCAGTGGGGCTAGAATGCCGGCTATCTTGTTACACAATCCCATAATGCTGATACGCTTGGCTGCTGTTTCAATTGTTCCAAGAACAGTTACATATGGGTTGGCTACAGTCTGCAGTACGGCCAATCCCGTTCCAATTACAAACAGCCCTGTTAAAAAGACACCATACGTCCGCATGTGTGCTGCCGGTACGAACAGTACAGTCCCGAATGCCATGAGCCATAACCCCCCAGTCACACTTTTTTTATATCCTATCCTGCCTATCAGTTTGGCGGCAGGAATGGACATAACAAGGTATGCTATATAAAAAGCCAGAGCTACGAAGTAAGATTGTGTATGTGTCAGTTCACAGCATACCTTGAAATAGGGTATCAGCATAGCATTTACCCACGATACTAACCCGAAAATGAAAAATAATATTCCGAAAATCAGGATAGGAAAAAAGTTATTCTTATTATTTATATTTGAGTTATACATATCATTATGAATTATTATTCGGTGATTTTATAAGTCAACTTCAATATCTTATCAGCATATCTTTCACCAAGTATCAATTGCGATTCTCTGTTAAAATGTGTTTGGTCTTCTTCTATTGTTGATAATCCTTCTGTACTCACCCAATCACTGTTAGGAATGAAGGAGGCTATGTTCCTAATCATGTTATTGAAATTGGTCGATCCCGTTCCGTTGCCTCTCAAATATGATAATTCACCGGCAATAAATGGTACATTGGGTACATTCAGGTCTTTACGTAAGTTTTTAACCAACTCACTAAGCTGACTAGGATATTTACCTACCTTACCACTACCGGAATTTCCTTCACCCTGATGCCATAATATGGCTTTTAATTTACCATACTTTAACCCTTCTTTGGCTCTTCTAACAGCTTCTGCATATAATTGTTTCTTGCCATATGCTTTACTCCCTTTTCTCCAAATATTTGGTGCATCTTTTGCCCATTGTTCTATTTCAGTTCCTCCTAAAGCATTTACTACCAACAATACCTTACGGTTTGTTTTAGCGGAGATCTTTTTACCAAAAGAAGTACCAAGTCCTAATCCTCCATCATTTGAGGTAACAGATGAATATCTGTTTAATGGATTTTTTGCGGGTTCAGGAATATCTTTATCATTCAATAACCATACACCTGGAATTATTTCTGTAGTATCCAATGGCAATAACTTCATTTTGTTAGTTGCAGCCATATTTGACTGGCCAATCAAAAGATAAACATCGTAATCGTTATTGTTTTTTTTCTTTGCATATAATAGGGTTGATACCGAAAGGGACATTAATAACATTAAATATAGTATTCTTTTCATATCTCTTGACAATGATTATTTCTGTAATAGTACGTTGATGTCTATAGGATTGCTTATAAGCCAGTTGTAATGTTTTACTCTGTCTTCTCCAGCAAATTCTCCCCATAATCTGAAATTTCCTTCTTTAAGATGAACGATATTCCAATAGCCTCCTACATTTTTTCTAGATGTTTTGTAAGCAAAATCTCCTGTTAGTGTGGGGTCAGAACTTGATGTTCCCAGTTTGTATTTCATATTTAGTGGTGTAAATCCCCATTGGGCAGGTGAGAGATACACTTTTTCGCCATTATTCAGCGTAACTACCATTTTCATATCCTCAAAGAATATACTGGGCTGGCGTAATTTTCTCTCTATATCATTAATTTGATATCTTATTGCTATTGTAAAATTACTGTTGATATAGGGGGGTATATCTATCTTATAATCTTTTGCATCCATTATATCTATAATTGGCCTTTTGGATATTTTTTTAGGCTCTACCAGATAGCTCCATTTATGATTTTCCACAGCCATAGAATCTCGCTCAAAATTATTCTTTATCAATCCGTGAAAATTCTTAGAGATGTAAAGTTGGAGTATATCCGATGATAAGTAAGTGGGAAATCTACCATTCCACATAGAGAAACATAATTCACATTTTTTGATTGCACCAACAGTTCCTCTGTTCACATCTAATTTTAAATCAGTGAGAATATTGTTTGGTTCACTATACGAATAAATACTGATACTGAGTAGGTATAAAAACACCTGTAAGATTTTATCTATTTTCATAACTAAATTAATTTTTAGACTATAAATAATATGATTAGATTACAATTTTTAATGCTTTTATACCACTTTCCATTTCCATGTTTATAAACAATATTTTGCCTTTTACTTTCCCTTGTATAGGGATTATGGTTGTGTCTGCATATTTATTTACTCTCTTTTTAACTAAGAATTTACCAATAGTATCAAATACAGATATCGATTTAATATCATTACCATCATGTTTAACAATTAGTTCGTTATTCCTAATTATTACTGAGACATTGTTTTTTATATTCATTTCCTCAATACCACTTCCTTGTATCTCTTCCACTACAATATTATCTAATAATACGCAACCGAATGCTGTTCTATAATCTGTTCTATTAGGGTCTCTTTGGGTATTTATGCCCATGCCGAAAGCACCTTCATTACCGACTCTATCTGTAATTTCAGTTAAGTCAATATAGGTTTCATAATTATGCCATTCATAGTCTATATTTAAATTTACTTCTGTATTTACCTTTGAATCAACAACTTTTCCATTTATTTCTCTTTGAAAATAAAATATAGGATAAACTTTTGTAGAATAATTTTCTTCAGATTTAGTAACTGTTTCTACTTCAGTTATAGGGTTGAGTCTTTTTGCAGAGAATGTAATTTTATATTTTTTAAGTTCAAACGGAGTTTTCTGATACAAACTCACACTCTCTGGCTCTTTATCATAATCTGTGGCAATTTCATTGGGATATACCATACCATTACGAATACGTAATTTAGCGCAATAGTGTGATTCTTCATTATTGGTATTATTCAATCCATTTTCATCATAATGAAGGATGCCTTTTAAGTATCCCGATTTAGTGGCATTAAAATACCACATGTGTTCTACAAAACTATTATCCGTTGTAGGTACAGGTTGTGATGTTTCCAAACCTTTTGGGAAGAATCCTACTACTCTGCAAAATGCAATGTATGAATCTTTAAATGTTTCGGGTACGATACTCACATCCGAATTACCTTCAAAGTTACCATTACTGATTACATTATTTGATTGAGCGAATGTGAATGTGTATTGCAAAAGACATACTGTAATTAAAAGTAAGGTTTTCATAATTATATTTTTTAATTGTTTTTTATTCTATAACGTGTATTTCAAATTCTACGATTTGTGATGAAGAGTGTTCATAGTTTGTATTTTTTCCTAAGAATGTGGCTTTGTATATACCAGGATTGTCGTATTTATATGTATATGAATATAATGTTGTCGTTATATTTTTAATGGCTACCCCGACATCCGGTAAGCATGAATTTGTTATAATAGGAGCTGATACCAACCAATTGTAATGTTTAGGATAAGCTATACCGGCGAATTCTCCCCACAACCTGAAATTTCCGTCAGCTGCATAAGACAAATTCCAATATCCTCCTACATTATTTTTGGTTGTTCCATATGCAGGATTCTCTTTTAATATTGCATCTGTCGGCGGAAATTCCTTATACCGCATATTTAATGGAGTGAGTCCCCATGATGATGGATACATAGTAGTAGATATTCCGTTTTTTAGTGTTGTTACGATTTGGGCTTTTTCAAAGAAAATACCTGGTTGGCGTAGCTTTTCTACCGTTTCTGTTACCAGATATCTAATTGCAATTGTGAATCTTTTGCCTAAATGCGGTTTCAAATCAATATTATATTTGACAGCCTCATCAGCACTTAGAATTGGACTTTGTGGCAACTCTTCTGGTGCTACCAAATCATTCCATTGATGCGATTCCACTAATATGGAATCGCTTTCAAAATTGTTTTTGGCTAGTCCCGGAAAGTCATCCGATATATATATTCTTAAAATGTCAGGAGTTATATGTGATGCAAATTTCCCGTTGTAAAAGGAAAAAGACAATTTACATTCTTGCAGGTCATCTTCTCCTACAAACATCCTGTTTTTATATTTATATTGGTGGCCTTCTTCTCCACTGAAGAAAGTCATGAAATTCGGATTTCCTGTTATTTGAAACTCAATGGGGATTCCTTTCTTTACCGTTACAATATTTTCGTCATATTGAATTTGTTCAGTCAACTTTATATTTATATCAAAGTTTACATCTGTTTCTAAACTTTTATCGCATGAAAAGTTTACTAAACCTATGATTGCATAGAATAAATAATATCTTGTTTTCATACTCTATTTGTTTTTATTACCAACCTGGGTTATTTTTAGTAATTTCTCTGTTCACAGCCATCTCTGTTGTCGGAATAGGGAAATAATTATAGGAAGAAGGTATTTTAAAATAAGAATACACTTTTGGTCCTTGTGACCATTCTTCACCGGAAAGAGCTAATTCTGCCATTTCGTGCATACTATCAATAAATTCTCCCCAACGTATTAAATCGAATTTACGATAAAACTCGAAACATAATTCCATTGCTCTTTCATCTTTAACTGCTTGTCTGAATTCTTCTTTTGATAAATTGGCCAGTTCGGAAATACCGGCTCTTTCTCTAACTCGGTTAATACATTCATATGCTTCTTGCGTAGGTTCACTGTTTATCTCATTTTCTGTTTCAGCAATCATTAACAGGATGTCTGAATACCGTAACATTGGTATGTTGAATCGTGTCTCATTTCTTCCTTTTACTTCAGGTTCATATTCTCTTCTGTATTTTGCACAGTTACGCCCAAGATCCTTTGCTGATTTTGCTTCAGTCTTTTCTATATCATTTTCTCCATATTCATAACATGGATATTTTAAAGTGCCCTTCTTGCCATATTCGAACTCACGTCCATATACTCCTTTATTTTTACTCGATCTATATTGGAATGGTGCAATATTCCAGTCCATACGTTCTGTATCTTCATTTTTTTCATATAGTTTATATAGTTTTGGGGTAGCGTATATGAAACCGTAACTATATCCGGGATTTTGTTTACCGGTAAAATCTGTGCCGGCCAAGTCTGGCCCTATCAACCCTATATTGTTCCCGGTACGTCCTGATGTTCTGTTTGCTTCTGTACCATTACCTCCAAATTCAACTTCCCATATACTTTCCATCTTGCCTGTACTATTATATTTATCTTGAGCCAGATCAATGAATATCTGCCAATAATCTTCAACCAGATCATGGCCTTCAAATTTTACTTTTTTAGCAAATTCATTGGCTTTTTTGAAATAGAACTGTACTTTTTCCTGCTCTACAGGCACATTATCACGATTGTTTACGCTAAATTCTCCTGCTCTGAACATATATATTCTGGCCAATATTCCCCAAGCTGTAGATTTCGATATTCTGCCTGGTAGATAATTCAAATCTTTTGCAGAAAGTAAAGTATTTGCGCATTGTTCAATTTCTGAACAGATAAATTCATAGATAACATGCTTGTTTGTACGTGGAATACTTAAATTTTCTACACTTTGCGTTGATTTAGTTTTAAATGGTACATCTCCCCATCCCGAAACTAAAACATAATAGTAATATGCGCGTAAGAAACGAGCTTCCGATTTGTAGCATTCTTTCATTTTGTCATTCATTCCGGGTGTTTTGTCTATATTTTCAATAAACATATTGCTCCTATTTATTCCGGCATATAAATTATACCATTGTGTCGCTATTTCCGGGTTTCCTGCATTGGCGTTATTACAGATCAGTCCTGATTTGCTTGATCCACGTTGACCTCCATAATGAGATAAATCATCTCCTCCAACCAGATAAAGCCAGCTGTTTCCATAGTATGGTGTTTGTTGCAGTATAGCATATATGCCGGTGAGGAACGAAAAAGCTTGTGATTCATTTTTGAAATATGTTTCCGGACTCAGATATGTAGGCTCTTTATCTAGAAAGTCACAGGAGGATGCTCCTATACTCATTAGCCAGATATACAGTATATATTTTATTGATTTCATATGTTTATATTTTAAAAATTAATATTTACGCCGAAATTAATACTCCATGCACGTGGGTATGCTGAATAATCCATTCCAGGGGTTAATGCTCCATTTCTTATTGAGACTTCAGGGTCATATCCGGAATAGTTGGTAAGAGTCCACAGATTTTGTCCGGCAACATATAGTCTTAATTTGTTAAGATTAATTTTTGATATCATTGGTTTTGGAAAGGTATATCCTAATGTCAATGATTTCAATCTTAAGAATGAGCCGTTTTCAATGATTCTTGATGAATAAACTCTTTTTGAACCGGAACTAGTTGCACGAGGTATATCACTGGTCGGATTCTCAGGAGTCCATCTGTCTGCATAACTTGCAAATTGATTCAGGTTAGGCTGATAGTTGTTCTCAAATATTAATTTGTTGGCATTAAGAATATCATTTCCATATGACCACTGGAAAAATATGTTGAGGTCAAAATTCCAATACTGGAAATTGTTGGTAAAACCACCGATATGTTTCGGCATTCCGTTTCCTATAATAGTCTGGTCTTCAAAATCAATAACTCCATCTTCATTCATGTCTTTATATTTTGGGAATCCTGGTTGTGTATTGCTTTCAGAAACAAAATGTGGAACATTCGATTTTAATGTATAAGTGTCACCAGACTTGTCAAAATCATCATATTTGTAAGTTCCTTCATAAATAAATCCGTACATCATTCCCATCGGTTGTCCAACTTTGGCAATATAGTTAGTCATTGAATTGAAATTGTTATCAAATTTTGCCGATGAGGATAATACATCCTGGTTTTCAGCCAACTCTAGAACTTTATTTCTGTTAAACGAAATATTGAAATTGGTTGTCCATTTGAAGTTTTGGGTTTTGATGTTTGTTGTATTTATGGTCAGTTCAAATCCTGTATTACTGACTTTACCGATATTTTTGATGGTACTTACATAACCGCAGGATGCCGGTAATGTGGCATTTAGTAGTAAATCATCTGTTATTTTATGATACCAGTCCATTGTTACATCTATTCTGTTTCTTAAGAAAGACAAATCCAATCCTACATTCCACTGTGTGGTCGTTTCCCATTTTAGGTCTTTGTTTGGTAAAGAGGTTGGTACTACTCCCAGATTTGTTAAATCATTATTGAAAGGATATACACCACCCGGAATGCTTCCTATGCTCATGTAATCACCTCTTCTCGATTTTAACATTTCTAATAAAGCATATGTTGCATATTCACCTACTCTGTTATTTCCTGTTTGCCCCCAGCTTAATCTGAATTTACCGTTCGATACATATCTTCGGATACTTTTCATAAACTTTTCTTCTGAGAAGTTCCATGCCAATGATACAGAGGGGAAATAACCGAATTTGTTTTTACCTCTAAATTTTGACGAACCGTCAGCTCTGAACGATGTTGTCATATAATATTTAGATTTATAATTATAGTTGATCCTTCCTAAATAAGATAACATTGACCATGAAGTAATCTCTGATGTAACAGATCGTGGAATACCACTACCCATATCTGCCATGCTAAGTGTTTCATTCGGTATTTGTACAGTCGCGGCAGAGTAAGAGTTATAGTCGGCATTTTGTAATGTTATGCCACCCAATAGATTAATAAAGTGTTTCTTTTTTAAATTAGTTTGATATGTTAAGACGTTTTCATTCAACCAAGTCGTCCTTTCTCCATGAGAGATGGAAGCGTTTACTCCATAGCTTTGAGTTGGTCCACCAGATCTGGTTCTGGAATTGTTAAAAGTTTCACTTTTTGTAATATCTTTAGTAAGCACTCCCGAAACTTTCAATTTCAAACCATTAATAAATTCATATTCAGTCGAACCGTTTATTTGTAATTTGTCATTAAATCTTTTGCGGTATTCTTCTGTCAGAGATAAAATCGGATTGAAACGATAATCTCCAGAACCTATATCTTCATCCCGTACATTATCTTTCAAGCTACTTAGAGGAACATTAGGGGCTGTTACAGGGCGGTATCCCCATACACTGTAAAATAGGTTGTACATACCGCTGGATTCACTTTGTGAAGGAGAATTACCGGTTTGTGTGTTGTGCGAATAATTGACATTAAGATTGAAATTGAAATTCTTCTTTTTTGCTGTAAATCCTAAGCGACTTTGAAAGCGGTCATAGTTAGAATTTAAGACTATACCGTCTTGGTCATAATATGATACAGACGCGTTATATCTGAAAAGTTGTGAACCACCGGTCAGACGTACACTATGGTTCTGTTGCCAGGCTGTTCTGAAAATCTCATCTTGCCAATTGTATTGAGGTATATTTCGATAATCTTCTAATGTCCATTGCTTACCTTCATAATTCATAAAATAAGATTGTTCCATTAGATCGGCACTTCTGACTTCTGCTTGTAATTTTACAAATTCATAGGCATCCATCAACGGTATTTTTTTGGTTATATGCTGAATACCTGCGCTACCGTCATATGATATCTGTGGAGCACCTACAGCCCCTTTTCGGGTTGTGATAATTACCACACCGTTTGCACCTCTAGCGCCATAAATAGCAGTGGCTGATGCATCTTTTAAGATATCAATTGATTCTATATCGGCTGGATTAATAGACGAACTAATATCAGAATCTTCAGTGGGAAAACCATCGATAACATAGAGAGGAAAGTTACTTTGGGTTAAAGAGTTGTTTCCACGTATTACAATGTTCATTCCTCCTCCCGGCATACCTTCATTTGAGGATACATTTACACCGGCAATTTTACCAGCCAGAGCCTGGTCAAATGATGCTACAGGTGAACTTAATAGGTCATCCATATTAGCTTTGCCAATAGCACCGGTCAGGTCTCTCTTTTTAATCTCCTGATAACCTACAACAACAATTTCATCCAAAGCTTTGGTATCTTCTTCCAATCTGATATTAAGATTTTTGTTGTTAGTTATAGTATACTCATGAGTATTATAACCCACATAGGAAAATTGCAGGATGTCCCCTTCTTTTACACCGCTTAAGATAAAATTTCCTTGTGCATCTGTAGTCGTACCTTGTTTTTTTCCCTTAATTATAATGGAAACCCCAGGTAATGAACCCTGTCCGTCTGTTACTCTTCCTTTTATTTGCATTTTGTTCTGCCCATACACAAAACATGTAGTAAAACTCACAAACAAAAGTAGTGACGTTAAAATAATCTTATTTTTCATGGTATTGTATATTTAATGATTATTAGTAACCTTTCTATTTATGTACTTCCCCATAAATGGCTCTTAATAAAGACATTCTGTTAGAATAGGGTACATCTTGTGTTAATTCCCAAATCATAATCCCCCGATAACCGTTTTCTTTTAAATATTTCACTTTTTCTTTCATTATATCGATACTATTAAATGAATATCCATCAATAATATGTGCCTCACTGTCATTTTTATTAATTCTAGGACAAATACTTCTATATACCAACGTCTTACCGTTTTTATGCTTTCCGTAAAAAGGTACTCCTACAAGTAATTTGTCATGGGGAATATTGATTTTATCAAAATGTTGCATGATTTCTTTTACAGTATATAAAGGTGAATGTAATCCTTCTTTATTTAATGTACTGTATATCATTATACTAGCATCTTCAACCATATTCTGTACGGTTGCTATGTGTTCTCTGTCGTTTCTTCCTAAAGCTATTGTAATTTTTAGTCCGGATGGACATTCTTTTTTTATTCCTTTTATTAAAGCTACCAGATTCTCAACAGACACTCTTTCGCGTGTTTCCCAATTTGTTTCCCAATCTATATCAATTCCATCAAACTGATATTTGTCTAAAAACTCTGCTAGTTTCAAAATATATTTTTTACGTTTCTCTGCGTTGTTCCCCATAACATGCATATTGGCCACTTTACCACCCCCACCGATTACAAGATGTATCTTCTGTGATTTGTTCATTTTAGAATGGACCAATTTAAATTTCTCAATATATTTGTTATCTACTGTAAATTCTCCGTTTTCATCAGGAGACATTCCGAAGTAACAAATACGGTCAATGTAGTTAATAAATTCAAGATCAGTCTGTTCTGTTATCCAGTTGTAATTTAGATAACCAGAAATAATAAATTCTTTATCATTTTTTTGAGTTGCAAATAGCGATAAAGTTGTACTTAATAGGATAATGAATGTGATTTTTCTCATGATACCAAAAATTAATTATTATAATTTACCATATTTGTAGTAATGCCTGTATTGTGTAGGAGTCATATTGTATATACGTTTAAACGTTTTACTCAGATTGATATAATCTTCATATCCCAAAGTAAGTGCAATATCCATGACAGGCATGTCGGACATTAATAATTTCTCAGCAAAGCATGATACTCGGTAATTCAATATATATTGATATGCGCTCATCCCTATTTCTTTGATAAATTTCTTCTCCAACACACGCCTTGATACATATAGTTTTTTGAGTAAATCAGATACATTTGTTAGGCCGTTATTTTCATTTTCAATTAGCTTTATTGCTTCGAGTACCAGCTTGTCGCTTACAGCATATCCTTCTGTGGAATTACGTCGTTCTATACCTATGGGGGGTATTACAATATTTGATGTTGGAATGCTTTTTTCACATAGCATATGATGCAATAGTTTGGCTGTTTGATAACCACCGTTCTGTACATCCAATGCGATGGATGAAAGTGGAGGATCCGACATATTACATAATATCTCATCATTATCTACACCCAGTACGGCAATTTCCTCTGGTACTTTAATCCCACAGATGCCGCATAGCTCTGTAATGCGTAAAGCAAACAGATCATCGCAGGCAAACAATGCGGTAGATGACGGCATTTTTTTTAACCATGAGATTATAGAATCTTGATTTAAGGTAGACTCATATCGAATGTTATATTCTTCATTGTATGTATATACCTGCTTGTTTATTTTCTCAAGGCATGTGTAGAATCCTTCTTCACGCTCTCTCGACCATATAGTAGCATTAGTACCATAGAAGGCAAAATTACGGTAACCTTTCCGTATGAAATAATTTGCAGCCATTACACCTGTGGCCCGATAATCGCCTGTAATATTTAACACTCCATCTATACGTTCTCCATAATTCTGTACAATGATGGGGATTTTTAACGAACGGAAACAATCTATAACAGACCCTGATAGCTGCCCCAGGATGGCATCAGCCTGCCAACGTTTAGCTATGGTAATAACATCTTTTATTTTAAGATTGTTACTGAAGTCTGTGCGGTTTAACGGCACACGGTAAAATCGCCATCCTCCAACTTCCTTTGCGTATTGGAAAATACCTTTTAACAAAAGGCGGCTGTATCCACTTGTGAAATCAGATAACAATAGAATTTTAAACATTCTGGTTTGGTATTAGATTAATATTTAATTGCATATTGCAAATGTAGAACATATAAATTTAATAATAAGCGATAATTTACGATTTATAATTGTCGAAATACGTCTATTTTTATCCTTATTTTTTTAATAACTCTTATTCATATCATCAGATTTCTGGTATTAGAATTCTGAACAAATTAAAAAAGGACATTCAGGAAATAATATAAAACCTGTCAACTAATGTAAACATTCGGTCTACCCCGTATTTTTGTCCCTCTTTTCGCCACTACCTTTGCCCCAAAAAGTTATGTGGAATCTTAAAGAGTTCGAATCAATCTATTTGCGCTACGAAAGTAGCAGTTTAAAAGTTCGTGATTTCTGTACGAACGAAGTAATCAATGAAGCTAAATTCTATTATTGGCAAAAGAAGTTACGTGCCTCGAAGCTTCCGTCTGCGAGTTTTGTCCCTTTCCAATTCTACTGACTCGGACCTGCCTTACACAGTCAATACCGGTACTACTGTTCCCGTTATGCTTCCCCCTGAGTACGAAATTCTTATCCATCAGGAATTACCTTACGTTTAAAAGGCACTGTTACTCCTGAATTTCTGAAAGTATTAATTCAACCAGCTTATTAATGGCATGTTTAATTTGAATGACTCCATGCGTTATTATCTGTATCCTTATCCTACAGATATGCGCAAAAGCTTTTATACCCTGAGTGGTGTTGTCAAAGACCTAATGGGGCATGACGTCCGTAACGGAGACATATTCATTTTTGTAGGACGCACCTGCAGCAGTATGAAAATCCTACATATGGAATGCGGCGGTTTGGTAATCTATCATTTGCGTCTGGAGGAGGGGCAATTCAGACTACCTGTTTTTGATGAGCAAACTCATACATACAAAACAACCTGGCAGGATTTAATGTTGATGGTACAAGGTATCGATATGGGTAATTGTACTCGCAGGAAAAGATGGAATTCACATGGAAAAAGGTAGTAAAAAGTAAACAACAACAGTTGCTCAACTCCTTGAAAATGCTTATCTTTACATCATAAATGATAGGCATAATGGAAGAATTAACCAGCGATAAAGACTCATTCATACAGGCACTTCTTGTCGAACGCGACCGGCTGTTTCAAGAGAACAGCCGGCTTCGAAGCAAGCAGGAAGCCCATACCGATGTAGAATTGCTGAAATCCTCTTATGAAGAGACCATCAGCCATCAAAAAACAAAAGATCATATCTCAGGAACACCAGGTTGCTTATCTTTAGCGTCGCATATGGGGCAAGTCCAGTGAACGTTTTATCAAGGAAAACCCTCAGCAGCGTAGACTGGACTTTGAGGGTTTGGAACTCCTACCCGAAGAAAAAGAAGAAACCCGTTTGGCGGAAGAAGAAATCATCCGTTACAAAACTCGGACTGTTGCCCCGAAAGAAAAAAGCAAGCCGGTACGTAAACCCATACCTGAGAATATCCCCCGGGTGGAAGAACATATCTATTCCAAAAACATTGATCCGGAAGAGTGGATTGAACTGGCGCCGGAGATTACAGAAGTATTGGAGTATAAACCCGAAGAGTTCTTTGTGCGCAGAATTATCCGTCACAAGTATGTTACACGTGATAAATCCACCCAACAGGAATCATCCGTCATTATCGCACCTATTCCTGCCTTGCCTTTGGCCAAAAGCTATGCAGGCGCCTCCCTGTTAGCTGAGTTAATGATAAACAAGTATGTTAACCATCTTCCTTTCTATCGACAGATACAGATGTTCAAGCAATCAGGAATCAGTCTTCCTGCTTCAACAATCAATGACTGGTTCTCTCAGACGGCAGACTTACTCAGACCTATGTATTACCGGTTGAAAGAGATCGTTTTATCGAGTAATTATATACAAGTGGATGAATCTACGCTGCCGGTGGTGAAGGAAGAATAACATAAAACTGTAAAAGGTTATATCTGGATAGTCAGGGCAGTCATGCCGAACCTGGTATTCTTCCACTACGACCACGGTTCAAGGGCTCAAAAAGTAGTGATCCCGTTATTGAAAGACTTCCGGGGCGCCTTGCAGACAGACGGGTATGAAGTCTATAAAATGTACGAAGACAAGAAAGGAATCCTTCCTTTGGGCTGTTGGGCACATGCCAGACGAAAGTTTGAATAGGCTTTAAAAGAAGATAAAGTCAGGGCGGAGTATGCCTTGGCGCAAATCGGTATGCTTTATGACGTAGAGAGGCGAGCCGATGAAGAAGAACTCTCCTTTGACGAGCGTTCAGATCTTCGCAGTCGGTTATCCTATCCGATTATGGTTGCTTTTGAAACGTGGCTGGTTAATGAGTATCCTAAAGTGTTGCCAAAAGGAAGAATAGGAAAGGCTATTAAATACACCTATGAAATTTACCACAGACTTACCAGATATCACTTGGATGGCAGGTACCGGATTGATAATAATCTGGCGGAAAATAGTATCCGTCCGTTGGCCTTGGGAAGAAAAAATTATTTGTTCTGCGGAAATGATGATGCAGCAGAGAATGCTGCGATAATCTATTCCCTAATGGGATATTGCAAAGCAAGCGAAGCAAACTTCAGAGAATGGTTCGTGTATGTCTTGGGGAACATACATGAATATGATAACGACTATAGTAAAGACTTGGCTGAACTTTTACCTCTAAATTGGAAGCTGGCAAACTCTCAAAAACTCTAAAACATCCCTGAATGTTTTGCAAGTTTTGCATAGGGATTATGGCAAACTTGCAAAATTAGAGAGAAAGGAAGATAGAAAGAATACGGGGGTTACCGAATGCTTACATTTCTTTTCTACATGTCGATTTCTTATGTTTACTACAAGAATTGAGCCCCTCTTTATTTTAACTTAGAGTATTTATATTCAAACAGGAACAAACTCTTCCCTGATAATATAAAAATACCGAAGTAGAACCTATTAAGAAATAAACCTGAGTACTTATCTTTATATATAGTGACTTTAGCTGTAACATAAACTATAAGCTAATCTGTAACATAGACTGTAACCCTAGCTGTAATTTACAAGACATTTTCCTTTGATTATTAAAGTATTACATGTAACTGTAACCTATTCTTTATTCCCAAATAGTATAATTTAGTCTATTAGAGTATGCCTTCCAAATGCTTCACATAACAGGTTACACGACAATAATCCCAAAGAATATAAGGAGAAGCAAACTTTGATATCTTGC
>QWCY01003382.1_pt1 | contig 18419 bp, 24 predicted proteins | sample 1972631 | NCBI WGS metagenome assembly QWCY01 (sample SAMN09866696, study PRJNA288562) | Human gut metagenome isolate pre1_stool, whole genome shotgun sequencing... | isolation source: gut | host: Homo sapiens | place: USA: California
GCAGCCGGTTTCAATAAGGCTGATGCGGATGTCAAGACGAATCTGTTCAGCCTCGGTGCTCGTGCCGAAGCGACTATTCCCGCCGGAAAAGCCAATATCATTCCGCACGCCGGTCTCCGATACGTCTGGGCTAAGTCTGGCAACTACGATACGAAGGTTGACGGTAAGAAGGTTTGGAGCAACAAGGCTGACGCGGCCAACCTTTTCCAGATTCCGATTGGCGTATCTGTGAGAGCAGATCTTCCGACAACTTCGGGCTGGACGTTAAGGCCACAGGCGGATGTTTCTCTGATTCCGCAGTTCGGAGACACAAAGGTCAAGACGAAACTCACGAACGGCTACGGAGCATCTGACCGAGTAGAAGGCGAGTTTGCAGGTAAGTTTGGCACAAAGGCCAGCGTCGGAGTTCAGGCTGAAAAAGGCCCGGCGACTATCGGTGCTCACTACGGTATTACCGGTGGTACGAAGGGTAAGCAGGATCACACTTTCAAGATTGAAGCCCGTTTCAGCTTCTAAAAAAAAATGTAGTTATTCTTTTGAATGTCCCGACAAATGCCGGGGTCTAACGAGCGGAAGGATGCAAAAGTCCTTCCGCATTTGGTTTTAGAATTTATGGAGAGGAGGATGTCAATTTGTATTAAGCGCATCCTTGAATTGCTTTCCGGCAACAAACTTCGGCTGTACAGAAGCGGGAATATGAATCTCGACCCCTGTTGCAGGATTGCGGCCGATACGAGCTTCGCGCTTGACAGACTTAAAAGTACCGAAACCAATCAACATTACTTCGTCGCCCGCTTTAACCGTTTTGATAATCTGTTTGGTCAACGCATCCAGAATGTCCTTAATCTCGGATTTAGGTTTACAGGTAGTTTCTGCAACAGTCTCGATCAATTCTGTCTTGTTCATTTTTCCTCCAATGAGTATTTGCTGTGCGGTATTTTAAGCGTTAGGCATTTGGATGTTAACCAAAGGCAATAAAGGTTGAAAATCCCCAGAAGAAGAGACCTGTCGTCATGAAAAAATAAGCAGCGGGCCTGTCTCGGTGAAAAAGAAATCTCGGGCCGGCAATCAGCAAAAACAAAATCCCTGCTAGGAACACGATAAAAAGCAAAACTTGATTCAACATAAACGATTCCTTCAAAAGTTAGATGTGACTTCTCTCTGCGTGACGGACAGGTTTCCCAGATGTTTAAGCTGAAATTTGTTCTCAGAAAAATATTTGCGCTCTGCAACTTCTCCCTGTTTGCCGATATTGAACGAGGAGACGGGCCGATGGTAGCCCATGACGCGAGTCCATATCTCGCAGCGGGTTCGTTCCGAATTTTTGATCCCGAGTTCTTCCAAATTATCCGACATATGATTCTCCTAAAAATATTTCACTACCAGTGAACGCGCTTGAAAATCTTTCCGTCGATATAAACGTCTATGGCACGGCTTGACTGCATTTCCTGCCAGATGATGTCGTCATAGACGTAAACGGTTCTGTAGCAGTCGCCGGATTCGTCCGAAGAGCAGGGAGTGAGTTCGCGATATTTTTTAGGCTTGCCTCTTACGCACGCTTTTGAGCCTGCCGTCTCCCAGCCGTACTCTTCCGTATGGTACCTGTAAGTGCCGTTGTGGTTATATTGAACGTTTGAATAGCCTCTCTTCTCAGCTCTTCTTTTGGCGTATTTTGATAAGTTTGCATTCGAGGCTTTGGCCTGAACATAGGTTTCTCCGAGATAGCCTTTCGGAGCCTCTTCATAGCCATCGCCGTAGAGGAAGCACGGGTCGTAATGGTCACTGAGTTGTTTGGCTTCGTTACCTGCTCCGGCCTGCGGACACTTTGGAAATTTGCAAGGATGTCTCTTAGAGAGGCATTTGAACAATTTGTCAATTGGTGGCCGGCATTCGGCAACGGCCCGCGGTCCGTTGGGATTCGACAAACAAAGCAGCACTTCACAGCCCCATCTGGCGTTGCCCGTCAGTTCTTCGACTTCTTCCCCGTTGGGTAAGGTTAGGGCTACGGCTGTACTGCTCACGGCCAATCCGGTGATTATTGAAAGAACAATCCGTTTTTTCGACATAACTTACTCTGCTTCAGATTCGGGAGAGGCGCTTGCTACAGCTTTTCTTGCGTTAATTTTTTGACAGAACGCTTCAAGAAGTTTGTTCACGTCTTCTTCCAAAAACAGTTTCTCTTTTCCAAAGCCAAGAACGCCTACTATTTTTCCCTCGTCTTCCAACTTCTTCAGAGTGGTCCGAGAAATATGCAGCAGTTCCGAAGCTTCTTTGCTGGTAATGAGTTTCTTGGGCATGAATCACTCCTTTATCTCATCCATTTAATTTCATTGGTTTTAACAATTGTAAAACATAATTTTTATCTTATATAATCGAAACAGATTTACTGTTTCGTTACAGTCTTAACGATAGTGCAGTTGCTATGCAACGGGTTTTTTGATCAAAAACCTAAATAAATGATTGTGTTCGGACTTGGGGCCGAGCTTGATTCCAAGCGGACTAACCTATTTCGGCAGGTCGAGTGGTTTGCCTTTACAGGTTAGAAACTACAGGCACTGTTTTTAGGTGACGATGCTTAGGAATTCGGAAGATGCTTAAAAAAGTGTCTTTCGGACGAAGTTTGCAGCTTCGTTTTTTCCAATGTTTTTTTCGTTGCGCATTGGAGATTTTGTCGAATTGGTCTGGGCGGTTCGACGGCAGTAAAAAACTCAGAGAGCGGGTGCAGGCAATGAAAGCAAATCGAAAGCACTCAAGAGCAGAGCTGCGGGCGGGGCTTTGCGAGATTCCTCAGCCTCAAAAGACTTTTGTCTTTTGTTCGGCGCTTCACAACCGGATGCCGTGATTATTCGTTGTTTTTCTGGTGGAAAACAAAACAGCGATGAGGTTCCAGATTCCACAACTGAAGTTCTTTTCAGGACTTGTATATGCGCTTCGGCGGAATTTATTTCGCCGGGTGCGGAGTCGAATTCCTCCGAAGTTTTTTAACTTTAGGAGGATAAGGCCATGAATGAAAGTCAATTTCAGACTTTTAAGTTATCGGATGTCATTAACAATCTTGTCGATGACAAAGGTAAATTGATCAAAGCCCCGGGGATTCCCATCAAGGGCTTTAAAGAACCGCAGGACGGCACTCAGCGCAAGATGCTAATACCGTCTTTGATTCCGAACTACGTATTTCGCGGTTCGGAGCTTGGCTTAATTGCCAGGTTCTTTTTGAAGAAGTCGCGCTACGGGCTGTGGGTTTCAGGACCTACGGGTTCCGGCAAGACTTCAGTAATCGAGCAGTTTTGTGCCCGATTGAATTGGCCGGTAGTCAGTTGTACAGGCTCTGGCAGATTTGAGTTTTCGCAGTTGGTAGGGAGCAACAGGCTCACTGCCGGCAAAAACGGCGAAGCTCCGACAATGAAGTTTGAGCTTGGGCCTCTGGCTCAGGCAATGCTGAACGGCTACGTTTTTATATTTAACGAAGCTGATTTGGCGGATCCTTCCGAGCTTACTGCTCTGAACGAGGTATTGGAGGGCAAAGACCTCTATATCCCGGAAAACGGAGGGATGATTATCAAACCTCACCCGATGTTTCGTCTCGTTTGCACCGGAAACAGTGCAGGCTCGGGCGACGACACCGGTGCTTATGCGGGCATCAGCCAGCAGAATATGGCTTTGATGGACAGGTTTTATTTCCTGGAAGTCGGCTATATGTCGGAAGAAACAGAGGAACAGGCATTTGCACTTGCTTTTCCCACCATTCCTAAGGAGTGGAGAGAAAAAATGGTCCGTTTTGCCGTCCAGATCCGCAGCTCTTTCGAGAGAGGCGATTTGAACTCTCTGAGCATTCCGATGTCCACTCGTACTTTGTACAAATGGGCTGACAACTACTTATGGCTGCTTCACTCCACCGGAACTCCCGAGGAGAAGCTGTATGTGAGTTTTCAACAGGCCCTGGGTGCTCGGTACAACAGTACCGACCGTCAGGTGATTTGTCAGCTCGCAAGAGCTATTTTCGGTGAAGCATGGCCTGCGATTGAACACTGATTGTTCGGTCGTCTGCAAGCTTTTTATTTCTGATTTTTCGTTCCTTTCGGGGTGCTTCTTGTCCCGAGGGGCATGATGCGCCCTAACTTTTCTTTTTTTGGAGTGCATTATGTTTACGTTAAATGAAGTTACGCTACTTGGTCGCCTGGGTTCCGATGCGAAAGTTCGCACAGCCGCAAACGGTAAAAAGTACGCCATGATCTCTCTGGCTACGGAAGAAGTTTTCCGTGACGATCAAGGCGGTTGGGCAACAACGACTGTTTGGCATGACCTGATTGTTTTCCCGTCCGACGCGGTTCTGCAGCATTTGAAGAAGGGCGCTTACGTCCTTGTGAAGGCTGCCGTTTCTTATCGGACTGAGGAAAATTCCAACCGCAAGCTGATGAATCTTAAGGTTCGCCAGCTTCAGGTTCAGGCATACGGCGGCGCCAAATCTCAAAACCGCACAGACGGCGAAAACGCTCAAGGTTATTCCGGTTCTTATCAAAGAAACAGCAATTACCGCACGCAGAATTCGCAGAATGCGCAGCGCGCTCAACAAGCGCCTCAGCAGAGACCGGTTTCGGATGACGATTTCGTCTGATTCTTAAGCCGTCTTTTCTGATCCTAATCTTTGAGATTAAGAAAAATTCGATCGGGCTAACGCACTGATTTTTTAATCGGTATGCGTTGCCTCCAACCCTACGGGAGTTTTCTGTTCCCGTAGGGAGAGAGAACTCCCTTTTTATTTTGGAGTTTTCTCATGTCTAATAACATTGCTGCTCAAACAACATCTCTGGTCCGTCGTTTCGCTGAAAAAGCAAACTGCGACGTTCACAAATACAACACTGCGCTGGAAACGGCTCTGGGCGTTAAGCGTCAGGAAACGATATTGGCTGCTTTGACGCTTTGTGAAGAGCTGGAGCTTGACCCACTGCGGGGTGATGTTTACATCCCAGTCGTGAACGGAAACGACGGCAAGCCCTCCATCTCCTACCAGGGATGGACCAAGATAGTCACTTCCCGTCCCGACTTCAACGGCGTAAGCACCGAGTTTTCCGAAAACAAAGTCAAGATCGAAGGTTTGAACTCTCCCGTTCCCGAATATGTGCAGGTCACTATGTGGAGGAAAGGGATTGATCATCCGACGGTCATTCGTGAATACATTGAAGAAACCTTTCAGAGCAGATCTCTTCCGTGGAGAAAGTTTCCGCGAAGAATGCTCCGTCACAAAGGCTTCATTCAGGCGGCACGATTGACTTTCGCTTTACGTGGTGACGGAGAAGATGTTGATTACGGAAATATCGACGCGGCACAAGCCTCGCTGAATGCGGTTGATTCCGATGGCGTTATTAAAACACCGGTTCAAACAACCGCACCTGTTCAGCCTGCTCCGCAGCCCGTTGCTTTCATGCGATTCAAGACTGAAGCGGAAATGCTCAGTCGAGTAGGAATTTTGATTTCTGCTGTCAAAGAGGGCAAGTCTACCAAGGAAAAAGCCGTCAAGATGCTGACCAAACGGGTTCATCCGAGCCAGTTGGATCAGTGTTTGACAATCCTTGAAAAGGGACTTGAACCTCAGCCTTCGGCACCGGCTCCGCAGGAGCTTGTATCGGAGACGGAGGAAAGTGTCGTTTCTCAGGTACTCACTCCCGAGCAGAATTTCGATTCCGCTCCGCAAGTGATGAGTCCTCAGGAAGACGCGGTTCCTGCCGTGCTGACTGCCGACGATGAAATCCCGTTCTAACCGGAGACGAGCCATGTTGAAAGTTACATTACAGCAAGGCTCCGATTCCTGGTTGGATTGGAGACGTGAAGGCTTGACCGCTACCGAAGCGGGAGTCATCCTCAATCAAAATCCGAACAAGTCTCCCTGGAGACTTTGGATGGAGAAAAAAGGAAAAGCAACACCGCAAGACCTGTCGTCGGTTCCTGCCGTTCGTTTTGGCAGGGAAAATGAGGACACGGCACGCAAGATTTTTGAAGGTACTCATTCGACGACGGCACCTGCCGTTTGTGCCGAGTGGAATGCCGACAGAAGATTTCGTGCGAGCTTTGACGGTCTGACCCCGGAAGGTATTCCCGTTGAATTCAAATGTCCTCAAGGCAAGACCCTTGCGGACGTGAGAGAAAACGGTGAATTTTCCGAGGCTTATTTGCTTTACTTTTTTCAGGTTCAGCACCAGCTCCTTGTTAGTGAAGCCCCTTACGGATGGCTTTGCTTCCTGGACGGCATGAAGTTGATCGAATTTAAGATTCTCCGTTCGGAGGAAACCATTCGTCAAATCATCAGTGCGGGAAAAGTTTTCTTGGATTCTCTCCATGGAAACGAACCTCCTGCCGCCGACCAAAGCAAAGACCCTCTGATACTGTCCGGCGAATCGGCAAAGACTTGGCTTGAATTGGCCGAGACTTGGCTGGCTTGCGAACAGCATATAAAAGAGGTCGAAAGGTACAAGAAGCTACAGGGCGAAGTTGCCGACAAAATGAAAGAAATCCTCGGTGATTTCAAGTTTTGCGAAGGCTTCGGAGTCCGTCTCAGTGCTTCTGATACTCAAGGAGCGATTGATTGGAAGAAGTTTGCCGAATCCGTCAATGCCGCTCCTTCGGAGTATGAAAAATTCCGAAAAGCTGGTTCTAAAAAGTATCGGGTTACACCGACGGGCCGATTGGGGCCTGAAGGGTTCGATACTGCGGAGCTGGAAATTTTGGAAAAATCTCAGGACGACATCGCTTCTGCGGATTGGATGTTTTAATTTTTACAACCCCGGCGGGAATTCCTTTCCCGTCAGGGCAGGTTTTTCCGCCTTAATTTTTTAGGAAAAACCATGTTAAAACTTAATGAACGCGTAGCTTTAATCACCCTCAATTTTCGTAAGACCACAGGCAATATTCAGTTGAATCAGGCGGAATTTTCCGCTGACGATCTGGCCCATTTGCCTCCCGGATTCCGTCTGGGAACCAAGCCCGTTATCGAAAGAAAACGGCTGACGGTTTTCGATTCATTGAAGGATGAAGCCGCGCTGCTGTTGAAAAATCACGGAATCGAATTTATGACTCCGGGATCATTCATTGTCCCGATTGAATCCTACAAAGGCTTCATAAAGGACGAACTGAACAGGATTTGTGCCAGATACGAGACGGAAGTCAAAAACCTTCTCGCTCATTGGAATGAATACTGTGAAGACTTTATCAAGGCGAACCCGAATTGTTCTCCCGAACTTCTTCGCAAAGGACGACCCTCCGTCGAACGGATCGAAAGAAGTTTCAAATCGGAGTACATGACGGCCAAAATCGTTCCGGTCGAAGGTGACGAAGGAGAAGTGGAAACCCGATTGAGCAATCTTTCGGAGAACCTGATTTCTTCTGTTGCCGCCGACTGCCGAAACTTTCTCCAAAAGAACAAACCCGGGCGCTCAAGCGCGAAGTCCGGAAGCAGAGTTCTACTGCAGCGGATTCTTACCCGCTGCAAGGAGTTGGAGTTTATAAGCCCGAGAGTTACGCCTTTGATTGAGTTCCTTCAAAATTGCCTGAACAAGTTGCCCGTGGGTGTTTCTTATACGGGCAATCTGTTTGGTTTGGTCAACGGCGTCCTTTTCTTCCTGTCGGATGAAAGAACGCTGAAAAGACTGTGTGACGGCACATTGGACACTTCATTGGTTTTCGGAGGTTACAACCTTGGCGAAACCGGTGCCGATGTCCTTCCCGGCCTTTACGGTTTGGAAGAAACGGATAAAGGCGGCAATGTTGCGGAAGATGATTCCGAGGGCATCACTGCCGGAACCGTTGAGGCTGCCAAGGCGGTCGAAACGGCATCCGATCCTGAGCCTCCGGACGAGCTGACGGACGACGAGTTGTCCGCCTTGTTCTTTGGCGCATAGTCTTGCTTTACCCTACGGGGATACTTCCCCGTGAGGGTGAGGTATCTCCTTTTTTCTTTAAAGGAGATTTTTATGGATTCCAAAGTTGTAAGCGCACTCAAGAAATTGGGTGTTATTTTTTCCTCGCTTAACGTAACGGTAAAAGTCGGAGCGTATTGCGCTTCAACCGACGGTAATGAAATCAGGATTCCCTTCCCCGATGCCAAAACAGATTTTCAGATGTTGACGGCATTGCTGATGCACGAAGCCTCTCATTGCCGCTACACCGACTTCAAAGTCGATTTTCAAGGCAACAAGCTGGTGCATTCATTCGTGAACGCGATTGAAGACGCCCGAATAGAAGCCCTAATAGGGCAGGTCTATGCGGGTTCATCGTTCATGTTCAGGGATCTGTACCTAAAGATGCTTCCGAAAATTGTTTCCCGCATGATCGGTCTGAATCCGATTCAAGTGTTCGGCCTTTGGCTGAATTGCAGAGCATTTGTGTTCTTCGGCAAACCTTACGTTGAAGAATATGAAGAAAAGATCTGCGAATATCTGAGGATGGTCTTTCCGTCTCAAATGCTGGATAAGGTATCCGATTTGATGGACCGGCGACTTCCGGGGCTGAAAAACACTTCAGACGTTGTTGATCTTTCCAAGGAAATCTTTGACATCTTCGTTCCCTGCCTTAAGGCAATGATGAAGAGTCAGGGAGATCCGTTGGAAGGTGACGGAGAGGGAAACGATGAAAACGCTTCCGATTCGGATGAACTGTTTGACGGAAATTCTTCGGCCAATGCCGAAGGCTCGAAGTCGGACGTGGCAAACGGATCGAAAACCGGATCCGAAACTGAAGATAAAACTTCGGAAGACGGTGACGGAAACGGAGAGGGTGAAACCGATCCCGAAAACGGGGCGGGTGCCGACGCTAAAGAAGATGCAGATAGCGATTCTTCGGACAAGGCGGATTCGTCTGCCGGTTCACAGAAAGCTTCAGGCGGAACTTCAGGTGCGGCAACCCGTTTGACTGATGGCGAGAGAAGTGCTCTTTTGGAGGAATTGGAAGAAAACGGGCAGGAAATTCCCGAAGAAAATCTGATAGACGCCAAGGAACTTCTCAATAAGATGAAGGATCGGAACGAACCTGTTGCAGGTTTGGTTCAAATCTCTTACTCAAGCAGAGAGCAAGTCAGTCGGAAGCCATTGCAGGAAGGAACCAGAGGAGCGGAACGAATAATGAAGGCACAAGATTGTGCCCGAAGGATTCGAAACGCTTTGATGGGTCTTATCGAGGCCAAGGCTCGAAGCTACTCTTACTACTCTGATTCCGGTCTCAAAATCGACAAACGGCGTCTCAGCCGGTTGGCGGTTTGGGACACCAAAGTCTTTCGAAAGAAGGATGAGGTAAAGGGTGAGGATTGCGCAATTATGCTCTTGGCAGACACTTCTGGCTCTATGGAAATAGATTGGGTCGAAGAAGAGTATGCCGCCTGTCTGGGCATTGCGCTCGCTCTGCGGAACGAGAGAAACGTGGATGTGGGATTTACCACGTTTTCGAGTAACGCCGAACAAATTCTTCCTCTCGGAGCAAAGTCGTTGCTTGCTTATCAAACGGAAATCGGTGCCTCGTTCCATCGGAATTCAACTAGAACGGATTTGGCTTTGATTGCGGCGTTGCAGGAGCTTTCCTTCAGCCGCCGCAAGCGCAAGATCGTTTTGGTAATGACGGACGGGCAGAGTGACAACACTTTGGATACCAGACAAGCAATTGAGGCTTTGAACAGAAATCACTGTGAAGTCTATGCTCTGGGCATTGGATGCCGGGTGTGGGAAGCAGACCTTTATCAAGGGTGCTTGTCGATTCCCGATATTTCGGCTCTGGCACAGACTTTGAGTAATTTCGCAAAGATCTCATTGCGTCTTGGCAGACAAGCTGCCTGAAAATTTTATTTCTTTAACCCGCTCGGGGGCTTACCCCGGGAGGGAGCCCCCTTTTTTTAACAAAGGAGGCTCATATTAAATCACTTAACGACTTGATTTTCTTTGGTCGTTTAGCTTTTAACCTTATTGCCAAAATTAGAACGCATCCGTCAATTTGACGTATGCGAATAATTTTTTAACCCTGTGGGTCGCAGCCCGACAGGGTTACGGCCCTTCATATGAAGGTTCAAATATGGCAAGTAAGGAAGTCATCGTGTCCAAGATCGGATACGGGAATTTGTTAGCTATTGGAGTTGTTTCCTCAAAGGTCTCTTATTTCGACACGCAATTTGGCGAATATCCTTATCCGGGGATTTTGTTTACCGCAAAAAACTCGGAGGAAAAAAATGTTGTCATGCTTGTTTTAATGGAGGAAGACGATCTCTTCAGTTTGATTTGGACGTTGGGTTTATCCGGTCTTTATCAAAAGAAGGAGGATGTGACATCTCAAGACCTGGGAAAAACAATCAGAAATATTTTAGGTAAGTAGCCTATAACCCCTCGGGAGCAATCGTCCCGAGGGACGGTTCTCCCGTATTTTTTAGGAATGAAAAATGGGAGTCAGAAGTGACGTTGCTTTCGTAATCCTCAAAGAGGATTACGAAGCGTTGGAAAGAGCATTCAAGAAGCATTATCCTGAATCTGGACGGTTAGATAGTTTTGAACTGATCGAAACTGTTGAGGATAAGGGTGAAACATGGTTCGTTTTTGTTTGCCGCGGAATTAGGTGGTACACGGACGAACCCGATACTGCATTTTTGATGTCCTGTCTCAAAGAGAAAAGAACTCAGTTTGCCGAAGCTTGTGAATCGGGCGACTCGGAAAGCTGGAACTCCACTTCTCTTGAGAATCTGGTCGCTATAGAAAAGTGGCCGGTGCTGGCGCTTAACGTTTAAAACCATTAACCCTGCGGGGATTTTTCTCCGCAGGGGAAAAGTCTCTGCTTTTTTTGGAATAAAACCATGAGACTTGTTTCTAAGATCCTTACGAAACTAAGAATCGAAATGTTTGAATGCAGAGGCGGCATATTGTCTGTACCGCTTTTGTTTGCTGCTCTGTTGTTGGGGCCTCATCTTCGCTTCGATGAAATTGGTGCTTATCAGGAAACCTTGAATCGTTTTCGGACCATCAATCTCGGACGTGCGGACATGAAGCTATTTGTGAATCTTGCCTCAAGGCATCTACGTCATTCAGCCGGTGAATTCGGTTGGATTATGTATTTGTGAGGCAGAAGAACTTAACTGACAACTGCGTACAAGGGCGGCAAAACCGCTTTTAATTTTTAACCCTTGCGGGGACCATCCCGTGAGGGGAAGTCTCCGTATTATTTATATGGAGACGACAATGTCCACTAGAGCCAACATACTTTTGAAGCACGAAAACGGCTTCAAGTTAATATTTGTCCACTGGGACGGATATTTGGAACGTTATGGTCTGGGCTACGAGCTTATGCTTGGACTCCGTACCCCTGAATTGTTGAAAGACCTTGGCTACATTGATTCCGTTAGCAATGGAATCATCTATCCGTCTTCAACGGACTTCAGGGAAGATGATCATAACGACAGTGAGTTTTCCTCGGAATTTGATTTGACAGGAACACTTCTTCGTCAAGGCAAGTTCAGTTTCTTCGAAGAATACCTTTATGTTTATGACCTTTCGGATCATTCTGTTTGGTTCTGTAACCATAAAGATGCTTTGGAGAATCGTGAGCAGAAGCGTGACGGAAACTATGTTTTTACAAATTTGCCTCGCTATCGTGATTTTTGTACGCCTGTCAAAAGGGCTGTGCATGAAGTTATGAAATCCAAAGGAGAAGAACATATCTTGACTAGGGATTTAGAGAGAGGCAATAACTTTTCCGAGAGAGCCAATTGTATTTTCCGTTGTGCAAACGGTTTTTACCTATTCGATCTTTTAGGCGGCAGCGCCAGACCGGAAGTTTTCGGTCCCTCCTTATTCGAAGGACGAACGGATCGGCTGCTTGAAAAGCGTGGAAATTCTTACAAATTCCGTATAGGTTCAGTAAGAAACGAGACGACGGTAAAGCGGGAGATCGGATTTATTCGATCCCGTACAGGTTGGCGTTGTTGGCCGGAGAAGTCCGGGTATTTTTTGGACCACTATTGGTTTAAAAAGCCAGTTGCTCTTGACGATTATCTTGCGATGAGCGATGTCGAGAAAATCGGTTGTAACTATCTGGGCATTATTTTGTAAGTTAATTTTTCACCCTTGCGGGGATCTTCCCCGTGAGGGGAAAGTCTCCTTTTTGTCACTTTACAGTGTTTTTAGGAGATAAAAATTCTTAGATATTTTCAATTTGATGCTGACAGGACAATTAAGAGAATGGCGGATATGGCTGAGAAACTTGCCGTAGCCACCTTTCTCATAGCTGCTTTTCAGGCTGAAAGTGAGTTTTCGTTCATTGCCGGCCTGTGCAGTTTTATGTCTTTGTTTGTATCATTTGTATTAACGAACGCGAGGATAAAATGACAGTTGGTTTTTGGATTTTTGCCTTTATTTTTCTCGGAACAGTTGCAGCTATAGGACTGTGGAGCGTAATTAAAGGAAATAAGTAACTGCAATTTATCTTTTCAGAGACTTTTCTTAAGTTTCTTCCTTTTCACCCTTGCGGGGATTCTCCCGCAAGGGGAAGTCTCCGCTTTTTATTTATGGAGACTTATCATGGGATACACCCATTATTTCAACAGAACTGTTTCTTTGAGTGAGGATCAGGTTGCTCAACTTTGTGAAGATGCAGCACAAATTGTGACGTATTGGTTTGATCACACGCGCAACAGTGCTGAAATTTTTGCAAGGAAAGAGAAACATTCGGGCAGATGGGATGAATTCCTGGAAGGTTCTCATAACCAACTGAAACTTCTTGAATCTGCTGACAACAGAGAAGAGAAGTTGGTTGGTTTATGGAAAAAAGCCAACGCGATTTTTATTCAACCTGACGACGAAACTGTTCCCTCAGAGAATTTCTACTTCCCGTTTGACGGGGATAGTTTCTCCTTCTGTAAAACGAATCATGCCGTAGGTTTCGGTCCTCTTGTGTATGGTTTGTTCTACTTTTTGAAGCTCTCCGGTGTCGGTCGGGTATCTACCGACTACCAAAGCGCTGAAACCAGAGCCGGAAGAAGACTTGTGAAAGCTGTGTTTCCCGAGCTTTTTACTAAGGTTGGTTCCCGGAAGTAAGAAACGCTTTTTTAATCGGAGGCTTCATGAATAAAAAACCAGATGACTCTCTGTTGCCCGTTACTGCTGGAGACATCAATAAATTGAAATCCATGGTCGATGATCTTTACAACAACGTGGGCAAGACCCTTGTCCATGCTGCGGTAAATGATGACGATATTGAAAGTACGGTTTCTAACATTATGGCCGACATCAAATGCTGTCTTGTTGATCGTTGGGCCGAAAAGTTCCTTCCCGGTGAAGGTACTCCTATGGAGCCGTCGGAGTCGACTTTTCCCGACGATGATGATTGGGAGGAGGAATACGAGAAGTTCGGATTCAGCCGTTGATTACGGACGGAATTGATTCGAACAACATTTTTTTAACCCTTGCGGGGCACTTCCCCGCAAGGGCGAGGTGCCCGTTTTTTTAACGGAGCAACTTATGTTGAATTTACAAACTGTCGTCTCGAACTTGGTTGGTCAGTTGGGCGGTTTCGAAAATCTCATTGAGTTTGGCGTCGATCCGACGACTATTCTGGCAGTGTCCAGATTCGGTCATCGGATTCCCCGTCAGGCCTCTGAGGAAGATGCGTTTTGTAATTACGGTCTTAAGTTTTTCTATGAGGGGAAAAACTTTACTGTCTTGCTTGATTGGGATGATTCTTATTCCATTGAAGTTGACGGCGAAGTCAGGAAAGTCGGAATCTTTTTCGACGAACTTATCCCCTGCATTGAAGAGTTGACCGGAAAGCAAATGCCCTACCACCTGGAGGTTTCTGGATTCAGGGAATCTGTTTCGGATGACGGCTGCGCAGTTCTTGTAGGGCCGGAATACCGACCGATGGAATCCTGCTTTTCACTAAATTTACTTTTAACCCTTGCGGGGACTGATCCCCGCGAGGGGAAGTCTCCGCTTTTTTCTTGGAGATTTTTATGAGTAATGCAATTTCTGTTGAATTGGCCGAATTTCTGGTTTCTGCTGCGGACGAAAGTTCCGGAGAAATCGGCATTGACGCTTCTTATTCCGGCAGATGTATGTACGGTCAAACCTGCCTGGGACTTACTTTCGAGAATATCCAAAGTGCGTTCGGCCTGTTTGAATCTCTCAGATATTTCGGGTCTGCCAACTTCGTGAATTTAACCCACGAATTGGCCGATTTTCTTGCCGGCTGCAGTAAAGACGGCTACGGATACGGAGTGATTCTGTACAACACTTCAAAATCTTGGCCGGCTGAAGTTCTATTGCCGAAAGACTAGAAGCTGCTTTTTATTTTTTAACCCTTGCGGGGATTTTTCCCGCAGGGGAGAAGTCTCCGTATTTTAATGAGGAGACTCAAATGCTAATGTTTTTCAATCGTTCACACACTGAATCCGTCACTGTCGATTACTGCGAATTTCCCGATGAGGCATTGAAAGAATCTGTTGAATATTTAAGTTCAAGCGGATTCAAGTTTTATTGCTTGTATCCGGAAGTTGCAAATTGGATGGGTACGGAGGTTTCTTCCGTCGAAGAGATTCGCAAGTGGATCAGACACGCTCAGAAGAACGAGATGTTTTTGTTCGAAATCAACTGCGGGAATCATTCACTTTATTGGTTTCGGTTTCAATCTTTTTCCGAGTTCGCTTTTATGGACAAATGGGATTCTTTTAAAGGAAACATTGCAGTTGTTTCCAAAAAGGATGCCGCAGCTTTTCTTGGGAAACCGGAAGAGGCTGTAACGGAAGAAGACGTTCTGAAGAGACTCGCTAAGGAGGCGGAGGTCATTGAACAGGCCATTAACGGAGATTTGTTTGAAGTCTGCGGGCCTGAATCCGATGGTTTTTGTCGCCACGGTTGGTTCTTGGATGAAGAGGAGGCTGCAAAGTTTGCAAAGGAGGAATACCCGGACTTTAAGTACAAAGACGAGGACTTCCGAACACTCTACAAACTTAAAACAGCCTAACTGATTTTTAAACCCTTACGGGGATACTTTCCCCGTAAGGGCGAAGCATCCCCGTTTTCTTTGGAGATGCTTTTATGAAAAATTCATTTAAAAAGATGTTTTCCTCTAAACAGTGGAGAGCGATACATTCCAGTACCGATTGGGAGGTTGATTTCTCTCAGGAAAACTCTTCTGTCACGGCAACGTTTGTTCCACTTTTTTCGTTAACCAGAGATTATTCCCTGGAAATCGAAGACGTTCGCGGCTTTGAGGACCTTTGCAAAAAGGTTCAGGAAAGTTACGAGGGCTTCGATCCGGATTATGAGACTTTTCTCTGGATAGGTCCGGACGGACATGGAAGAAACGGTGCTCCTTACCACATCAGGGATATTTTGGCGGAACACGACCTAATTGACAGCAAGCTGTCGGGTCTATTGTTTGCGCTTCGATTTGCCTGATGATTTTCAACCCTGTCGGGGATATCGTCCCCGTCAGGGAGGAGACCTCGACTGCAAAAAACGGAGTTAATCATGCAAAACGTAAAAGCTCTGAAAGACTTCGCAAGAGGTCGATGGGATGCGATTTTCCGTTCACTTGCTCCGCAGCTCGGCGAGGCAATGGATGCAAACGGATCTCATGTTCCGAGTCCCGTATCAGGAGGAAAAGATCGCTTCAGATTGTTTTCCGACTGGAAGGAGACCGGAGGAAGTGTTTCCAACGCCGAAGGTACATTTACCGACGGCTTGGCTACGCTCATGTACGTCAACGGATGGAATTTCGGAGAAGCAGTCAAACAGCTTGCCCGTTTTCTCGATCCCAACAACGGAAATACCGAAGTTGTTAATGCCGATCATCAGCCCGAAATCGGAGTCGTCCAGATTCTGAAGACGGTGACTATCAAAGGTAAGGAAGTCTTTTGTCTTGAGCTTCTGAAAGAAGACGGACTTGTGGCTACCTTCTGGGGAAAGCGTATCCGTGCCGAAGTCGCCCGAAAGGGCGTAAAGGTCGGATCACGGATCAGCATTCATCACTTCGCAGATTCGGTCAGAAATCTTTCCGGAGGAAGGCAATACCGCACCGCCCTATGGCGGATTGAGGTGCTGCTGACTCCGCAGGAAATCGAACGAATAAAAGCACAGGAATTAAAAGAGAGGCTTGAACTCACCGAAAACATTCAAAAGATGTGGAAGGAGAGCAAAAAGCCGATTCTTGGCAGCCCCGTGTGGAATTACCTTAAAAGTCGCGGTCTCAATCCACGGTCTTCTTCAATTCAAAACAACATTCGTGAGTCCGTTTCTTTCGCTTCAGGAAAGGAATGGCCCGTTATGTTGGCTGAGGTCAGAGACAGAAGCGGAAAGCTAATCACCCTCCACAGAACGTTTCTGACTGAAGAAGGAAAAAAGGCCCCGATGGAAAATTGCAAACGCCTGATGAAACTGCCGAAAGGCAGTTCGATTTCCGGCTCTGCAATAGGCTTTGGCGATACAGATGAATCAATCGTCGGTGTTGCCGAAGGCATAGAAACGGCTTTGAGCATTGTTGAAGCGACGGGTTATCCCTGTTTTGCGGCCATCAGTGCAAACGGAGTCGTAAGTTTTCAGCCCCCGACGGGAGCCAAAGTGATCTTGATCTTCGCGGATAAGGACGCTTCGGAAACCGGTCAAAAGGCTGCGGAAAAAGCGCGTGAACGTCTGGCCTCTGAGGGCTACCACGCAATCGTGCTTTTGCCGTTTGAAGAAATTCCGGAAGGTGCCAAAGGCATCGACTGGAATGATGTGCTTGTGAACAACGGGTATTTCCCGCTGAAACGGGCCTAAACATTCTCAACCCCCGGACGGAGGAGATATTTTTCTCCTCCGGGGAAAAGTGTCTCCCCGTTTTTCTTTTTTAGGAAAAACAAATGAGTAAAAAGACACTTTCGAGAACCCTACTCAACTCTCTTATCAGCTACAAGATTGAACAGGCGCGTGAAATGCAGGCTATTGCATTGGCCGGAACCTCAAAATCCGAAGCTGTCAGATTGTTAAAAGACGTGGATACAGATCTTCGCGGAATCTTATTACTGGACATTGATCCCGGAATCACTTTGTGCGAAGAAGCTCCTCGGAAACTCTGCGAAGCCATCAATACAAATCTCGACCTTTTGTACAAAGCCCGCCGTGGGCGCTTGGATCAGGAGGCACTTGTATGAGATTCGGAAGTTTCAAAAACAAAAACCTTGAGCAGTTTGTGATAAACGGAAAGACGAAAGGCATACGCCAGGACTTGATTCCGAACCTTGCACATCTGCTCACGGTAATGCGTTTCACAAGAAAACCTGAAGGATTTGACTCTAAATGGCGCTGCCATTTTCTTTGTCAATCCGGAAGGTATTCCTTAACTGTGAAAGGTGCGTGGCGGCTGACATTCGCTTTCTCAGGCGGAGAAGCAGTCGCCATTGATTTGGAGCAGTACCACTGATCTTTTTCTTCCCTCGCAAGAGGGAAGATTCGGGCGTTTTGAAAAATTAAAGCGTCCGAATCTTTCCTTTTCTAAAAATAACAACGTCCATCTACCGGTCTTTGAACAAAAAACAAAGGTGTTCGGTCCGTCGAATGACGTTTAAAGAATCTTTAAATCCCAAAAAATCATCGTTAGGCACTTCCTATGCACAATCATATCCAGAAAGCTGGGTTTTTAGAACAAAAAATAAACAAAAATTCGGCGGCTAATCCAACAGACAATCTCTCAAGAATTCCTACAGCCGGAGCAATCAGAGTTGCCGAGATGTTTTCAGGTCCGGGAGGAATAGGAATTGCCTTAAATCGGACTAAAACAGATAAGCATCGGTTCGAGCACATCTGGGCTACGGACTATGACGCGGATACCATGAGAACCTACAAAGCCAATGTCTTGAAAGGCTCGGATGCTCCTTTTTTCTTGTCGGACGTTCGTGAATTGGATATTGACAGTCTCCCGGTAGCGGACGGTTTTCTTTACGGTTTTCCGTGCAACGACTTTTCCCTGGTAGGCGAAACTAAAGGCTTGGAAGGGCACTATGGAGGCCTGTTCACCTATGGTGTTCGCTACATCAGCCGAGTAAATCCGCTTTTCTTTTTGGCGGAAAACGTTTCGGGGCTTTCCTCTGCCAATGACGGCAAAGCCTTTGAAGTTATTTTGGCTTCGCTTAATAATGCAGGCAAGTTCGGCTATAACGTCACAGCTCACCTCTATAAGTTTGAGGAGTATGGAGTTCCGCAAGCTCGTCACCGTTATATTTTGGTAGGAATTCGAGGCGATCTTGGGTTGGAATTTAAGGTGCCAAAACCATCCGGGAAAATTAAGACCTGTGCCGAAGCCTTGCGGGATTTGCCAGCAAACTTGGCAAATCAGGAGGCTACAAGACAGAGCGAGACAGTAGTTAAACGTCTTTCCTATATCAAGCCAGGAGAGAATATCTGGCAGGCAGAAGATAGATTGCCGCC
>QWCY01003383.1_pt1 | contig 18415 bp, 19 predicted proteins | sample 1972631 | NCBI WGS metagenome assembly QWCY01 (sample SAMN09866696, study PRJNA288562) | Human gut metagenome isolate pre1_stool, whole genome shotgun sequencing... | isolation source: gut | host: Homo sapiens | place: USA: California
TGATCGGATCCCCCTTGGACTGGAACTCACAGGAGTTAAACGGAATTCCTCCCGCCGACTGCGGCCAGATTCCCACTGCATGATCCACATAGTAGTCCGCAAATCCCTGGTTCTCGATTTCTTCCACAGTGAGGTTGGCAGTCAGCTGATGAACGATCGTGGATACCATTTCGAGATGTCCGAGCTCTTCTGTCGCTACATCGGTAAGAACCGCCATGCAGACACGGTTCGGAGCGGTGAACCGCTGAGAGAGGTAGCGCATCGAGGCACCGATCTCGCCGTCCGGGCCACCGTAGTTCAATAGCCTATATAGGTTTTTTTTTAATAGGAAGAAACTCTTTCGATTTTAAGAGTTTTTTTAAGATTTTTTAGAGATGATACAATATTTTTACCACTTGTGATTTGACATGTCAAGGAATGTCGCACGATATTCCTTGCCGTATTCATAGCAACATGCTATACTCTAAAAGTTTTCTTTTGTTTTTTTCATATGGAAGGCGGTCTGTAAAGAGGGAACCACAGACCGCCTTTTTTCTACATTAGTTAAACAGCTTGTACCATGTATTCGGTCCAATCACACCATCCGCGGTCAGTCCCTTTTTCTTCTGGAAGCTCTTGACGAATGCTGCCAGCCCTGAGCCGAAACTGGCATCCATAGCTCCAAAGTAATATCCCTTGGCTGATAAAATGAATTCCGCCAGATAGACAAATGTTCCGGATGCTCCTTTTTTGATGGTTGCTTTCTTGGCTGCCTTTTTGCAAGAAGACAGGAAATTACTGTTGGACGGATCCAGCTTTGTTTTGTATTTTCGGTTACACAGGTCTTTCCAGACACACACAGCTGCGAATCTTGACTTCTCGCCGTAGGAACCGTTTTCAGAAAGTGTTTCCTTCATGTACTTTTTCAGTGTAGAACCGTAATTTTTGTTCAGCCACTTCTGGCCTTTCAGAACATTACTGTCTGTTTTTGCTGTCGTCTCTGTCGGTTTTGCTGTTGATCCAGAATCTTTTGTGTCTGTTCCATAATCAATATAACAGAATGACTTAATTTTACTGTCATTCCAAGAATACGTCTTTACCGCACAGGAATCTCCGTTTCTGTCGTATTTCTTATTGCTGGTATTTCCCTCGCCGGATTCAAAAGTCTTATTCTTTGTGTCCACGGACAAGACTCTACCCATGTGAGACTGACGGAAGATTATAAGGCTTCCAACTTTCGGAGTACTTCCCAGTTTTCCAGCTTTGCGGAACATGGCTTCCGTAGAAAAACAGCTGTATCCACAGTAGTTCTTTTCTGTCATATTCCAGTGTTTCAGTGCTTCCGCTTTCCCGAACTCTTCCAGCTCCATTGCAAACTGATATGTCGCACACCACGCTTGGTTCTGGCAGCCTGCAAGGCCGGCTTTATTTACAATGTCGGAAAATTTCTGATGGTTTGTACCGGTTTCCACGTATGGCATATTGCCGTATTCTCTCTCTTTTCTAATCATGTTATTGATGCCCATAGTATCTCCTTTTTTTGTCATTTCTTCGTAGATCTGTTTGGAATAATCAGCTCTGATCGCTCTCAGAGACTGCCAGCCATCTGGGGATTCGTAATGTTCCAGGACGTAATCAGATGCTTCCTTTACATTTTTTGTCGTGCACAAGAATTTGAATGTTTTCGGAAACTTCTTTTTCAGCTCCGAAACTGTGTATTCCAATTGCATATCTCCGTCAGCGATAGAAACGCCTTTTTTCCTTGCTAAATCATACAGACCGGCTTTCCTGTTAGATGTTGTCCACTGCGATAATCCGTATCCGTAATGCCTACCCAGCGGACTTAAAAATTCTGTTTTTGATATTTTCCCGGAATCCACGTATTTTGTATAACTTTCATCCGTGTATACGATACCTTTTTCCTTATATCGTTTTACGCAAAGGAATTCCAGGCAGTTCGAAACAAATCCTGCGGATTCCGCGTACTGGTTTCCTTCCAGTGCCGCTGCACCTTCCGGTGTCATTCCTGCTGCAACATAATAATTATGTGCTTTGTATATTAAACTGTTGAACGTAACTTTCGCCATCTTCTCTCCTTTAAAAGAGGGGCATCAAACCCCTCTGATCATTCGTTGTCATCCTCCTGATTTACTACCCTGTTGGCCGCCTGTAATCCCTTGACCAGAATGGTTGGCACGTTCACGCCCATCTCCACAAGATTCTCACAGATAGATCTTGCTTCGTTGACCAGAAGAGAGGCCAGTACGAACCAGCCGAGAAGTGTTGTGACTCCCAGATCGAGATTAATGATTTTCCCAACTTCCACAAATGCTGCGGATGCTCCAAAAGCTACCATGATCATCATCCAGTATCCCAGTTTTTTCAGAATGCCCTTCAGACCGGCTTTGGAACTTTCCACATTGTTCATTCTGGATTTCATCCATCCGGTGAACCAGTCAAAAACATTAAGTCCAAAAAAGATCACAAACAGGAACCAGTGCGGTCCCAGGATATAAGACAGGACGGCTACTGCCGCTCCTACCATTGCGTTGTATGTATCTACTACTTTCATTCTTTATCTTCCTTTCTTTGTTTTTTCAAAATAAAAAGACCCGCTAAGGCAGGCTGAAATGATTGTTTCCATTTCTTTTTCCTTTCTGGCAATTGCGCCGGCGCAATTTTAGATAAAATAAAAGAAGCCTCTCGGCTCCGCTCTGATTCTTCTCATAAATTTCTCCTAAACAAAAAGAGGACATTTCTGCCCTCTCTGCTTTTTAAATCGCATATTTATATTATTTATTTTGCATCATTCTTTGTTTTTTGAATTAATTGGTACAGGGCATTTCCAAATTCTTCTGGAGATCCGGTATAGCCAGCCTTGGTAGCACCAATATAGATGCTTCCAGCAATATCTACTTTCATACCTTTCAAATCATAACAGTACATTCTACCTTTTTCAGTTATATATAAAGCGTTTCGCATCTTCGATGGGGTAAGTTCTTCCTGCTCCTCGTTAATTCTACAAAGACGCAATGATGCATTGGTAGAATCTTTTCCTCGTATAGATACTTTTTCTCCCAGATCATACATATACACATCTTTGATGGATAGCGTTACTGTAGTCGCAAATCCGTAGCTTTGAAAACCTATAACCAAGCTGGTCGCATCATTTGGAATCGTATACTTCAAACAGCATATTTTTTCGCCATCCCAAACCTCTGATTTATTCAGAGTATCGGCATACAACCGTACCGTATTAGGATTATCGGTATTTACGCCAATTCCAAACGCATAGTTTACCCATCCATTTGCAGTATTTCCCACACCTGTCTGTCCATTTGAAAATGCCATTGACGTACAGCCAAGCTCTATCGTATGCCCTCTTAAGGCTATTACTTCATCACCTGTATATTTATATTTTGTCCATCCCCAGGCATTTGTATGAGATACCAGAAAATCATATACCTTCCATCCCTGCTTTCCGGCAACCGTCATTTTTGCAGTCATGGCTGATGAATTATTAAAATTTGTCGGGAATATATTTGTATACCATTTCTTCGATATCTCGTCCGAGTGTTCCCCCAGATCAATCAGATATACATTTTTAAGCGTAACAGTGCCGTTAAAATACTTTTCTTCTGGCGCATGAAACCAAACTCGGATATTATAAGAAGTAAATATATCTTTGGAAGTTTTCGTATAATGCCCGGTTGACATACCGAGGTCACTGCCTATGCCGTCAATTTTATATTCCGTAACTGTTTCCCCATTTAACGGCGACTTATCTGTATAAATATAAAAAGATGGTGTTGACCACAACCATTTTGCATCATAGACTGTACCATCAGGAAGTGTCCAACTGTCTTCAGACATATCAAATATGACGTCGGAAAAACCTAACTCCAGACCTTCTCCTGTTTGTTCAAAATCCTCATAATTTGAAGGACGTAGCACACTCAGGTAGATTCCGCCCTGGCTTAATTCTGTATAAGTACATACAATATCACACGTTCCATCAGAATTGCGCACTAATTGCATGGTTCCTCCAGAAATGTCATGTATCTCCGGATCAACCGGTATCAAGTTCGTGTAATCAGAAAATGTCAGTGATGCGTTCCAATCATCTATGTTCATTCTCCAGTAAGAAATTGCATTTTTTCGATTGTCGTCACTAACCGTATCCAACCGCTTAGATACATTATCAATTCTCTTCGATAATTCCTGCTCGACGACTGGTGCTGTTAGAAATCCATTATTGAAAACTTTCCCATCCAAAATATAGTAGTTCTTGCCAGCCGTTTCTTTTGATACTTGCCCGGACAGGCTTTTCCACTGATGAACTTCTAAGGTATGATTATTCACCTTTAATTGATATATGTTGTCATCTATCTTTTTTATAATTTTCTGATTACCCTTAGAAAATACATCTACAAATGCCGGCTTTTCAATGCATTTGAATGTTCCCATTGATACATAGCCACCACCACAGGCAAGTGTCATAGCACACAAATACGTAAGAACAATCTCCTTATAATCTTCCGCATTACCAGGAAAATAATTCAAAGTCCACAGCTTTGCTTTGCACTTTCCGGTGGAATACCAATTTGCATAATAATCGTATACTTTTTTCTGACCTGCTTGCCAGGTGAAATCATCTTTATAGTTCACTGATGAGATCAGGCAGGATTCCAGACATATAATGTCATTCTCATCAAGGTATGTATACCAGTCTCCAACGCTAAAAGGCATATCCCCATTAGTAATAAGAAACAACCCTCTGTCATGACAGGCATCTATCAACATGATCCATTTTTGATTCAAGGCTGCATTTTTATCCGTATAGTCATTCAAAGACAGTCCCATCTGGTAACAGATATCTTCCTTTGTGAAGTCATATCCCCAATCATCAAAAAACACTCCATCCGTTCCTGACTCTTTAAAATAATCCAACCAGTCACATATTTGCTGATAAGTATATATTCTTGTGCATCCAGACAAATCCGCTGTTGATCCTTCCCAGGAACCGTCTGAATTCAGATGTGCATGGTCTCCATTATATGTAAAATCTGTACGTCCACTCTCTGACTGGAGATATTCAAATGTTCTCAACTTTGGGTTCAGTTCCTTGGCACGTTTCAATATCTTTACAGTATTTTCTGTAAACAGCGGTCTTGAGTCTGCCAGACTGTGCAAATTTAACCTCTGCATTCCTACGATATCATGCTTCGAAAACATAATCGCATCATTTTCGATTCCGTTCCCACGTTCAATATTATTGCTCCATCCCAGCCATGCCAAACCGAATCCTTGATCTTCTGGAGTTTTTGTATCTGTACTCACATTCTTTAGAGCTTCATCCAGTCTGGTTCCATCGTCGTCCACCTGGACAGCGTGTGCAGCCACAAGCGGGAAGTCCTGTCCGTTTGCAGGAGTAATACCTGAGATCAGTTCTACGGATCCATTGTATTTTGCCATGTTTTCCGCCCCCTATGTCACCTTGATTGTTTTCTTTCCTAAGTTACTATTATCTGAGCGATAAACCGCATACTTTTCTGTATAACCGCTTGTGTTTTCGAAGCTAATTTCAGATATTTTTGCAAAACCTCCATCAAAACCACCAACATTGAACACTGGTTCCCCGTATCTGGTCGGAAGAGCATACCATACATACTGATCTACTCCGCTGTTTACGGTAAATGTTTTTACTTGATCTTTTTGCAGTGACTTATTCAAACCTCGGACAAACGCACTGTCTAATTTTGTTGGGATAATGGCACTTCCGTAGTAAATGCCATTGCAAAATGCAATCGATGATTTCTTTTGTTCTGTGTTGTTCTTTTCGTCGGTAACCTCAAGTGTAAATATACTGTCTGTTGTCAATGATGCATCCCTGATCGTAACAGACTGGTCGGTTTTCAACTCCCCACTTACAGATACGTCATTCAGAGTTACACTCTTGGGAATTTTATTCAGTTTCCAAGTCAAGTTAATTTCGTTAACCGAGCTTCCCAGTTCGGCAATGTTGACATTATTGGTAAACGACAGAATTTTAATCGGTACATTCTGCGCACCTGCTATCTGTTGCCGTAAATTTTCTATTTGTTTTTGTAATTTTGTTGTATTTTCCTTTAGTGAACCAATTGGTCCGAGAATATCATTCTCAAAATCTATAGTTTTCTGTGCCATATCTATTCTTTCCCGTCATCATAAGTGACCATCAGACCGCCAAGTAACGCCATTAAATTGTTTCTTTCCCTCTTCCACGGCCGCATTTACTGCATATTTTTCATAAACTAAACTCCACTTTAACAACAATTGACTCAATTCTTGGGAACAAAGCAGATAAAAATGCATTAAATGCTTTAAGTAATAATTTAAATTCGTTATCTGGTACTGTAATTTCTTCGCAGATTATGTTTGTGTAGGTTTATAGAAATAATAAAATTTTACCATTCTCTAATTAATTGGTCGTCTATATAAAATAACATTTTTGACCCATTCCATGATATCCCGATTGTATGTCCACCATTTTTATAATCGTATAAATACTGATGTCTATGATTTATATCTGACTTACCATTAAGTTTGGAATTAATTTCTGATAATGATTTTTTTAATGACATTATATCTGAACCATTAGTTGTTAAAGCGGAGTTTAGCGCAAGAAGTTGCTCCTCCGCAGTCGTATCTGTCCCATCCGCTTTTGTATGAATTACCTGCTTACTGTCTGTTTTCAAATGATATTCGTCCCAGGATGATCCGTTAAAAATTTTAAATACTTTTCTAAGAATACTCATCTTTTATCCTCCTATCCTATCCATACTGTTCCGGAAGCAACTCCGGTTGGAGCGCTACTCTGAACATATATCTTTTGTTCCATCAGCGCCCTTAGGTCCGGTCGGTCCTTGTGGTCCTGTTGGTCCAGTAGCCCCTTTTTCTCCTTTCAATCCCTGAACACCCTGCGGACCTTGTGTGCCGGCAGGACCCTGAGGGTCGATAACTTTTCCTAAGTCAACTACACTCATGATTCATCTCCTTAATCTTCATATATGACAATCAGATGCCCGTCACTGTTAATCATCATTCGCGGTGCTTTTCCATCCGCTCCCCGGACGCCTTCTACCGTAGCTTGTCTACTGGAAGAAGTGGACTCCTGGGCTTTTTCCAGAATCGTTTTCTGCGTGGTTCCAAAAGTCGGTGCAACCGTATAACCATTCTCGTCAAACGTTTCTGTGATCTCTACGATCCGTTCATTCATGTTCACACCGTATTCCCGGTCGATCGTTACCACTACATCTCCCAGATCCCATTTTGTCTGGTATTCGGAAGCATCCACTTCGGAAGAGTACGTGTCACTGCAGGTGTAATCTGCCAGTTTACTTTTCCCTCTGTCCGGAAGCGCCGACTCATCCTCGATGTCTCTGGCATCCACAAACATCTCATACCGTTCCATGCCCGTATTCTCATCGCCTACCGTTGTGATCTTACGGTCAGCGCCTTCCCCCTGTCCTCCTACGATCGCCGTGTTCTTATACTCTGTCGTATCCGAGACATATTCCCGGCCGTTCACATTGTCGTAGTCCACATTGAAGATCATCGGCGGACGTTCTGTCTGGTTTGCTGACCGGTCTGTCCCTTCCAGGACTTCAAATACCAGCTTCTGTTCTTCCGGATTCATCGTAATACAAACACCCAAGCCAGAGGCTTCGCACAGAGAGGTGATTTCTTCATCCAGATTCTCATACCTGGTCTGAAAATACACCTTGTCGCCACGTTTTCGGGACGGCTTTACTTCCAGATACGGAATGTTTCTCTTTTTATCCGCTGCGTCCACGGCATTTGCTGTGACCAGACTGCAGATAATATCTTCTGCATTTTCATAAAAACTGTGATATGCCAGTCCTGCGGGCGGGTAAGTGATCCGCTGCGTCAACAGATGGAACAATGTATACCCGCTGATCGTGATCGGAACGCCGTATTCTTCCTCGTCCGAGCATTCAATCCGCTTGATGATCCCGGTCTTTTTCCGGTCGTTATCCAGCATGATGTAATTCCCGACTTTCATCTGTTTGGTCAGCTTGTCTACATAGATCTGGAAGCTTCCGTATTTTGTCCAGCGTGTGGTAAATTCCAGTCCCTGGTAGGCATCCTCTTCCCCGATAAACTTCAGATCCGGATCAAAAAACCGGATCTCTATTCTCCTCCGATCCATATGTTTCCATCCACCGCCCCTTCTGGCTCTGTATCCTGAATGTAGATATTTCTCCATCCAGTTCCCTGCTGTCGCGTAAACCATTCCTCAAATCTGCGCTGGTACTCTTTCATAACAGCATCATACTCGCTAACCGTCTTAGGACGGATGATTCCACATACATTGACGTCTGGTCGTTCATCTTTGACTAGAGTAACCGCGCCAGTTTTGTCTACTTTGTACTGAGCCAGTGACAGTTCATAGACTGTCTCGTTCCGAGTGATGGACGGAGCAGACGGGCTACTTTCTGCGGATCCGGCTCTCGTTACCAGGGAAACTGATGCTGTTGCAATGTTCAACTGCAGAATGATCCTGTAAATCTTTGGAAGGTTGGCATCCGGCGCAAGTGTCAGTTCTTTCACGGAATCGTTGTAATGGAAGAAACCTCTGATAATCGAGAAGCCAATTCCAACACGAATCTTTCCGGAACTGATACTAAGCGGATACTGCAGACTCTGGTCTGAATTGGCAGCAATACCGGATTCATAGATATTGTCAAAATATCTGTTAAATTCCTCCTGGCCGTATTCCGTACCGCCGTTAAAAAATCCATAATGTTCCATGTTACACTCCTAAATACCTGTTTTTGTAATAGATCTCCACGTTCTGAGGGGCAAACCCGTTCTCAGAAGCGTATTCAATCACGTTATCGCCTACCTGCAGAGAAAAAAACCGGGACGACAGGTCGATGTAATCAAAAGCATCTGTCCTTGTGCCGTTCCGGATGATCTCTACCTTTTTCTGTCGGAAGCCTGTATTGATATACAACACATCATCTGTAGTGAGTTCCCGAATGATCCGGATGGTTTCGCCAGTCGTTATATTTTTGATACTCGGATTGACGGCAGGACCGTGAAAGTAGATCTCCACAGGGGTTTCCACGTGACCTGTATTGATGATATTTTTCTGTGGCTCGCCTCGCTCTTTCATCTTGAACGGAAGTGTAAATTTCCATTTCCATCCACGAATCCATGTAGCAATACTGTCACCAGTCTGTAGTACGTCCTGGAACATTGGATCCATACAGATCAACTCGATTTTAAAGCTCATGACATCGTACCTGTTCACGGTATCGATCTGGAAGGCTTCTACTTCGTAATCAATAGAACGCTCTGTTCCCATGTAGCTGACTGTAAGTTTTCCACCAGAAAACGGTGAGAAAAATGCAATCAGTTCCTGTCTTTTCGCTGATTTCTCATCGTCTGCACCAAGAAAATCCGCTTCGATGGAGATCGGCCGGGAAAGCACTTTCTTTCTTTTCAGCCTTTCCCCGATATAGTTGGTATTCACTGATTTTTCCAGTTCATAATCCGTGGCTTCCAGGCCGGAGTAATCGGTTACACCGTACTCCGGTTCATCCAGCACAATCATCTTACCGTTCCTGGAAAGTGAAAATATAATCTTTTCCATTATGTCCAAGCCAACCTCCTTGCCTCTCTTCTCAATGCTCTGCTGGTCTCAACCGGTGATTTCACAGGCTGATAGATATTGACCGTCTGATTTACTTCCGTATCTCCACCTGTTCCATCGCCATGGAAGAACTGTGCTCCTTTCTGAAACATACGATTTTCCACGATTCCGGAGATTGTAGAGGACATTGCTCCGCGCATCATGCTCAGGAGGGACTTCGTATCGATTCGCATGGAGTCCGTTACATGTCCCGCAGCTTTTTCCACTACACCGGTATTTTTCGTCATACCGCCGCCGATACCGTAATCGAACATCTTACCGATCCAGTCACCAACACGGGACGGGGAATGGATATCCAGGTTTGCTTTCGCTGCATTAGCCGCTGCGTTCGCCACTGCTGCTGCAGCTGCTGCCACGCCATTCTGACCAGAACGGATGCCACTGGCAAAGCCGGCAGAAAACTGTAATCCGATATTATGGGATCCGTTAATTCCTGCCTGCAGTGCGTTCTTTGCATTCAGTGCCAGACCGTTTCCAGTGCTTCTCGCCGCACTGTTCTGGCTCGCGATTGCAACCGCAAAGGCATTTCCAAAAGACGCTCCCTGCTCCCTTGCAGAAGCCGCCAGACCGCTTCCTTTCAGTGCATTCGCTGTACTCGTTCCGAGATTCTTTCCGGCACTGGCTGCCTTTGATGCCTGCCCGTTGATACCGGCTGCAAACAGGTTGACCGCCTGTCTTGCCTGGCTCTGCAGGTTCGATCCAAGGTTGACTGCTTTCACACTGTTCGCTACTGTTTTCGCCAGTTTCAGGGCTGCTTTTGTCGTGTTGCCCTGTCCACTGGTCAAACCAGATGCCAGCTTTCCTGCCGTCTCGCTACCGGTCTGTCCGGCTGTCTGCGGAAGTCCTGATCCAGACATCTGAGACATCGCATAAGCATTTACTGTATTCAATGCCTGTCCGATGGATCCCATGCCGGACGCAATTCCGGATGCTTCGCTGTCTACTGCTTTCTTTCCAGCAGCTGTCGGTGCGGATGTAACATCTGCAGAAGTAACACCATTGTTGATGCCGGATTCCAGGGCGTTTCTGGTACTTTCCTGTATAGCCGGACTTCCCTGCGTGATACCTGTGGAAACCGCTTCGGTGGCTTCCTGTGCTTTCTGGCCGGCAGGTATGGAAACATTTGCGCTTGTGATTCCACTGGATAACTGACCGATTGCTTCCGATCCGGTGCCTTCCAGCGCCCCGCTGTCTACCAGGTACTGTTGGAAGGTTTTCAGAATTTCATCCCCAGTCGCGGATGCTGCTCCCTTAATTTCCGGGATCTTGTCCTCCATGGCAACCATCATCTGTTGCATGGAGTTTTCCATGTACTCCTTGCCTTCTGGTCCCATCTTCTGCACTTCATTCAGTGCCTGCAGGATCGAAGACCGGAGGCTGACCGGGATTTTTCCACCGGACTGGTCTATCTGCATGACAGCCAGCTGAAAGCCTTCTGTCATCTTCGTATAATCCGTAGAGCTCAGTGCGCTCTGGATCTCTTTCTGAGAGGTTGCTACGCCATCTGCTGCTTCACTGGCATACGTTGGAATCTGCGCATACATATCCAGCGCTTCCTGAACACTTTCCGGTGTTCCTTCTGCCAGTTTCCCCATAACCTGATCCAGACCGTTGACTTCCACGCTGGCTTCTACGGATGCCTGCGATGCTTCCCCCAGTTTCTCTCTGGTTTTATCCAGATTTTTCTGGGCTTTTTCCAATCCGGACAGGTCATTGATGCTATTGCTCCAGTCTTTCTGCGCCTGCGCATATTCATTTAGAGCATCATTATACGCTTTCTGCGCATCCGTCAGGTTCTTCTGGGCTTCACTCTGATTCTGGATGGCTTCCGTATACTGTGTTGTAGTCGCTTCCTGAATGGCTTTCTGTTTTAAAGACTGAATATACTCGTCAATGCTCTGGCTGACCTCTTCCAGGGACTGCTTCACACCCTCGTTATTCTGGATAAATCCATCTGCTGTCAGGCTGTAACTGGTTCCCATGGCTTCATTCAGCTGGTTCAGGATGTAGCTGGCTGTATCCTCACAGCCCTCTTTTACCTTTCCTGTTGAATCAAATGCATCATTCAGTCCATCCCGCCACTTTTCTACCGGAGCAACGGATGCCTCGATGGAGGATCCGGTATTTTCCATGGATTCTTTCAGGTTATCCAGAGAACGTTGATTGGACTCGATATTGGAACCCAGCTCATCCATTTTCGCATTAAACGCTTCCTGCTCTGTATCTGCCTGGTTCACAGTCGTGGCATACAATGTCAGTCCACCCACCAGTGCCGCGATTGCACCGGCAGTCAATACCGCCGGATTTGCGCTCATAATCGCATTTAATGCCGATACTGCTAGGCCTGTCTCTGAAGATACGGACTGCAGTTTCATTAGGACACTGACTACTGTACCAACCGGCCCCTGTACCATCTGGAATGTCTTAAATGCAGCCACCAGAGAAATGACAACCGGTGCTACCGTATCCATATGGTCTGCCAGTTTCGTGAACAGCTTTCCGATAATTTCCAGTTCTTTCTTGGTAACTCCGGAAAGGCTTCCAAGCCCCGAACTGAATGTTTTCTTTAAAGAATTCAGCGCTTTCTTCGCTGGCTGCTGCATTTCCTTTGGAAGAAGTTTAATCAGACCATCACAAAGAGAATCTATGATCTCCCTGGATGCGTATTTCAGCTGGTTTTTGTTCTTCTGGATACCCTGTACAAATGATTTCAGCAGTAATACAGATGCATCTACCATCTTGGGAGATTCCTGTGCGATTTTCACCGACAGACCTCCGATGATATTTCCAGTCTTTTCTACCGCTGCATCGATACCACCATTCTCCAGTGCACTGGAGATCTGTTCCACGGAGTCCGTAGCACCTTCTGCTGCTTCTTTCATGGGATCTTCGATTTCTTCATAGATCTTGATTCCCAGTCCCTCAATCGTGGATTTTGTGATCGTAATTTTGCCTTTCAGGTTGTCCTGCATGGTCTCAGCCATCTTCGCCGACGCCCCATCTGCTCCATAGATCGCATCTTTCAGCTTATTAAAATCCGCATCCGAGGCGTTGACGATTGCCAGCAGACCGGACATTGCTTCCTGTCCAGCCAGAGAAGATGCCATTTCCGCTTTCTCAGATTCTGATAATCCGCTGAAACTATTCCGGAGATCTCCCATCAGGGTATCCAGGGATTTCATATTTCCATGAGAATCCGTCAGGGAAATGTTCAGCTTCTCCATGGCTTCTTTCACTTCTTTGGATGGTTTTGCCAGTCTGGAAAACATCGACCGGAGTGCCGTACCGGACTGGCTGGCTTTGATTCCACTGTTCGCCATTAATCCGATCGCCACGGCACAGTCTTCTGCACTATATCCAAGGGATCCCGCCACCGGAGCTACATACTTGAATGTCTCACCCATCATGGATACGTTCGTGTTGGCGTTACTGGAAGCTGCTGCCAAAACATCTGCAAAATGCGTGGAATCCTGTGCTGTCAGCTTAAAAGCTGTCAATGCATCCGTAACGATATCTGAGGTAGTTGCCAGATCTTCCCCGGAAGCTGCTGCCAGATTCATGATACCGTCGATACCATTGAGCATATCCTCCGTTTTCCATCCAGCCATTGCCATATAGTTCATGGCATCCGCTGCTTCAGTTGCGGAAAACTTCGTGGTAGCGCCCATTTCTTTCGCTTTATCGCTCAGTCTTTGCAACTGTTCATTAGAAGCTCCGGAAACCGCCTGCACTTTGCTCATACCGGCTTCAAAGCTGGATCCTACTTTGATCGAATACCCGGCAACTCCTGCCAGTGCCGTAGACATGCCGGAAATGGCGGTCACTGCTGTGGCGATCCCGGTTTTTGCGATAGACGATACCTTCTTCAGCCCTGTCTCGATTCCCTTTGTATCCAGTCCAGTTTCGATTACAATCTTTCCATCTGCCAACTCTTACTCACCTCTTTCCAGATACGGCGTGATGTCCCGTCCTTCCTTCAGTGCCTGGATCAGCTCTTCGTTTCTTTCTATCTGCCGATTTTCCAGCTTGTAATACCGCTGCATTGCCCGGTAATAGTCCGCTTGTTTCTTATCCAGATCCTTATTTCCTGTATCAATGGTTCGATACAGAATTACTCGGCTCAGCTGGACATCTTCCGGAAGATCATTGACCATCGCAAGGAATTCCCACCAATGTAAATAAGACACCGATTTGAGATCTAACCCATACACATCGTTTCTCCGAAAAGCAGAATAAATCATTTCCCCGTCTTCGTGGAAATCAAACGGTGTGTTCGAATTGATTCCAAGGATTCTCTTCGATGGCTTGTGCCGTTGTTCTTCTCCCTTTCCGCCCCGGATAAACCAGATAATCTGCCCTACGGCATCCTCCAGATCTAACGGGAGCTTCTCCACAAACACCAGTTTCAGACATCTCCTGATATCTTTCATGTTTTCTTCTGCGTTTCTAAGCTCTTCATCATAACGCAAAATGGTGCGGAAATCTGTGTTGATCAGATACTCCACACCATGGATATTTAGGCTGTGAGGGAGCGGATCTGTCAGGAAACTCATGTCTCCTCCACAACATCATCTTCCGGTTCCGACAGCATATTATTAAAGCGTTTTACTGCTTCATCCAGTTTCTTCCTCTGCTGTTTCATTTCGTCTACAAGCTCCGCGAGCGCATCCACACAGACTGTTAGATCATTCTTTTCGCCACACACCTTATTCCCAGTGCCTTCCCCAAAAATATGATCAAACGCATTTTTCGCTGATGTACAAATGATACACATATCATCTGCAATATGTTCCGGGCTTCCCGTTGTTTTCGTAGTATCTTCAATAACAGCATCGATTGCTTCATGCATCTTTCTGTTCGTTTCTACCTCACAGTAGTTATATTCTAGTTCCACTCCATTAATCTGCATCATCTACCTCCTACGCTTCCGCTGTGCCTTCTGTGAATTTCTTTGTAGACGGGTCAAAATGACCTTCTATCCAGTCACCCTTGCCAAGCAGGTTGCCGGATCCAACGATCTCGCCATCGTTATCGGTAAAATCTGCAACTTCAATGGCTACTTTTCTTTTTCTTGCCGGATAACCAGATGCTCCCTTTTCGCCTTTCAGATCTACACGGATGTATTCTGTTTCAGCATCAGCACCGGTTTTTTCTTTTCTGCCGATCTGCACGATGTAATCAACCGCTTTTTCCTCCTCGATCATGTCCATTTCAAATGGAGCAGACCAGTCGTAAGAACCAACGGATTTTGTAGCAGACTTGTTATTCACGTAACGTTTACTGGTTGTCTGTGCAGACGGGCTGTCATCGATCTTGGAAAAACCGGTTCCCATCAGAGCCCATTCCTCAGCACTTGCGCCACCTACATTTAAGTAATCTGCTTCCTGATATCTCTGTTTTACTCCCATAGTTATCTCCTTTTCTGTAAATAGATAAATTCACATTGTATCGCGTACCGGGCTGTCTGTGTCTCGTTATCGGTCATGTAACCGTTTGTCGTTGCCCGGATGTATCGTGGCTCCCTGGAAGCTCCCAGAATGGGAAACTTTCCAGTTTTTGTACACTCCTCCAGCCACTCAGAGAAATGCTCATAAAAATCTGATGTATCAATGTTTTCAGCCGATCCATAAAAGACCCTGCTGCAGAAATGGAACGCCACTCTGCGGACCGTATCGCCGTTTGCGTACCGTTTAACCACGGGATCCGCCGGAACTACCTCGATCATGTAGTTGGTCGGTTCAGAGTCCAGTGTGTCCACATCAACCTTTGTCACATCAGAAAACATATCCGAAAATTCATCCAGATACGGACATTCCGCAGCGATGAAGTCCCGGATTGCAGATATCACGCTCATCCTTTCTTCCCTCCGCAAAAATCCGCCACAGATTCTACAATCTCATTTCCACGGTCTGGCCACATGCGCTTGTCCCATTCTTTACCCGCCAGTGGAGCTCTACTCCTGTTTTTGCCTGAGTTTTCGTAATACTGCCGACGGGCGTAGGGCTGACCGTATGTAATATGAGTTGTATGCTCTACTGCTGTCTGTTGCAACGTTCCTGTCAAATTTGGGACATAAGGGACACACAGTCTTCTGACCTCATGTGTAAAAAACTTTTGTCCTTCCCCATTTTTATTTAAAGACCGTTTCAGTAGAATTTTCTGTTCGTCATCCATCTCAATTCTTATCCTTGTCTTACCCATCAGCCACCTCCGATCCGGATATGCGGGCTGGATCCGCGCCGGTTGTCCGAATGGCTCAGGATCACTCCTGCCAAATAACCACGGCTTTTCAGCTCCGTATCCCTTGTGATCTCGTCCTCGATAACTCCCTTGGCGATCAGATCACCGTTCGCTGCTGTCCAGTAACCCGTTGGATCTTCCAGTCTGGCGTACTCTGCCGGTTCCACGAAAATCTCCTGTCTTTCTTCGGTCGGGACACGGATCTTGATCACATCGGCGCTGTTTAAGCCTTTCTCGCCTACAGAAACCTTCTGATCCGTGTACCAGTGGACATCCCGGAGGATGGTTCGCACATAGACCGTCTGGCGGGTATTTTTATCGACCCGCTTGTTATAAACAGTCACATCTGCATTCGTAATCATGATATGTCCCTACCTTTCTGGACAACCAGCCGGTTGCAAGCAGATATGGATAGACCGCATCATAGGCTTTCTTTTTCAAAACCTCTTCAGCTGTCTTCCCATCCGTCTGCTCCGTCACATAGGTAACACTATAACCGTCCGTATTCTCCGATTTAATAGTTCCGGCTGTTTTTCGTTTTGTTTCGTACTGGTAATATACCTCTGCTACCGCACAAACGGCATCTTTCACCGCATCATTTTCCAGTGCAAAGATGTCTCCACGTACATAAGTCAGCTGCCGTATGTACGCTTTTGCCCTGCGTTCCATGGCAGAAAAGGCTTCTTTTTCGATGAGCTTTCCGCCATATTCGTCTGCATAGTATTCATACGTCACATACACACGGCATCACCTCCTACTCTCCGGCTTTCAGGATGGCAAACGGGCATCTCTTGGTTTTATTCTTCTCCAAAGAGTTGATCGGATTCGGAATTTCCCAGCCCAGACGCATGACCGCTCTCAGAGCAACCATATCGTTCTGCATCAGGTTATATGCGATTGATCCATCCGTATTCTGCACTACACCTTCCGTAAACAGTTTGAAGGTAATGTCCTGACGAATAGCATACGCCAGCTGACTGAAATCTCCGGAAATCATCAGCGCTTTAGTTTTATCAAAAGCACCGTTGTTCGGGAAGTTCATCGGAGATCCGTCCAGTGCATACTGAGTACTTCCCTGCAGATCCTGTTTGAACAGCGGATCTCCATTGGTATTTTTCAAGCCTCTCAGTTTCGCTCTCATGGAAACATCAGCCATGTGACCGTTTACAAAGTAGCCGCAGTTCTCTACCTTTGCAATCACACCATCTTCTGCCATAATTTTATCGTACAGGCTGTCTGTTGTGCCTAAAGTTACAACAGTGCCGGCTTTTGTCGCGGTCGTAACCACGCCGTCTCTCCAGGTAGACGGTTTATTCACATCAAACAGGATTGCGCCGTCGATCACTCTGCCAAATGCCTCAGTAACTCTTGGCTTTACTTCAGCCCAGATATCATACTCAGAATCATCCAGAACCGCTTCCGGAATCGGTACGATAACTGCGATTTCTTCTGCCGTGATGAACTTCTTATCCCATGCCTGTTTGGTGGTCTGTTTCTGTCCGCTGTCACCATTTACAAAGTAAGCGATCGGCAGCATATCCAGTACCGGCATCTTGTACTGTTTGCTGGTCATGTTCGCCAGTTTTCGTCCTCTGGAAAGTACCGCGGACTGCGCAATTGTTCCCTGGATAATTTCATTGGATTCCTGAGTCGGGATCAGAGATTCTGCTCCAGTTCTGTCGATCAGGTTCGCATCATTCTCGAACATTCTCAGGTTCATTCTATTTCTGTTCATTTTCTACCTCCGTTATCTTCTCGCAGCCGCACGGATCGCATCGTTGATGGATGCATTCACATTTCCTCCGGATCCGTTGGAATTTCCACCGGAAGAAGAAGTCATCCGGTAAGAATTTCCTGCAGTAAACCGCGGATTTTCCTTCAGATACTTCTCGGCTGCTTTTTCAAAAGTTGTTTTGTCATCTACGAGTTTCGATACCTTGAACATGACATAATCCAGATCTTCTGCTTTTACACCTTTTCCGGCCAGAGTTTTCTCATTCTCCATCTGCTGCACTTTTTTCAGTGCATCGTCTCTTTCTCTCTGCAGTTTTGCCGTATCCGGCTGATTGGCTGCACGTTCGTTTTTGAACTGCGTGATCGCTTCAGTGACTTCTGCTTCTGTCATTCCCTGGCTTCTGAAGAAATTCGCGAGTGCTGCACGTTCTGATTTGTTCACCCGTGCACTTGCGATCTCTTCCAGCTGTTCATAGGTATACGTTCCGGCATGTGCTCCGGATGCACCACCAGCGGATCCCTGGCCGCCGTTCCCAGACCCGGCATTTCCACCCTGATTTCCAGAGCCAGCTCCTGCGCCGTCCTCAAAGAGCTGTAAGTTCATTCTTCTTTTCATGTTTTTCCTCCGTTTTGCCTCGACAGGCTCCCGAGCTTTTACTGTCTTCACGTTTTGGACATAATAAAAACGCCCTCTCAGGCGCTTCTTACAAAAATGTTATACAGTTGTATTCCCGGTTGATA
>QWCY01005216.1_pt1 | contig 18407 bp, 26 predicted proteins | sample 1972631 | NCBI WGS metagenome assembly QWCY01 (sample SAMN09866696, study PRJNA288562) | Human gut metagenome isolate pre1_stool, whole genome shotgun sequencing... | isolation source: gut | host: Homo sapiens | place: USA: California
CAAGGCGTGGCGCAATTACGCGAGTGTGGCGGAGATCGCCACGCACCTGGGGAAATCCAGAAAAACGATCTACGCAGAATTACGGAGAGGCCAGGACGGTGAAAAGCTGGACCGGAACCAGCGCCCTGTCTATGACCCGGAACTGGCGCAGCGCCGTTTCCAGGCTAACCTCCGACGCAGAGGCAAGCCCCAGCAGGCGGGCACCTGATACGGAAGAATTGAAAAGGAGATACAACGCGATGGGCAAAAGGAAAGAAATCAAGTTCTTGTGCAAGGACGGGCAGACGCGAGAGGGGCGCCAGGACGGCGTAATGTTCTGGATCCGCAAAGATCAGAAGCGAGAGCAGGACGGCCTCCCGGCTTTCTATGTGGCGGCCAATGACATCAAGGGCAAGGGCCGAACGATTTACACAGCTGGGCATGAGTATTTCACCCTGGAGGGCGCAAAAGAACTTTGCCAGCAGATCATGGCCGGAGAGGCCAACCTGGCGGAACGAAAAGCCAGATACGCGGCGGAGGACATAGAAAAAGAACGGCGGGCGGTTGCGGCTGCCACCGAGCAAGCCAAGGCTTTCCGGGACAAGCTGGAGGCTGCCGGGATCTCCTATCACGAATTGATGGCGCTGGAGCAGGCACATGAGGACCTGGGCAACATGGCACACAATATCCTGCTGGGCTGGGAGAATGGGGAGGGTTTTCCACATGAGTGAAAACACTATGCTGGTGCCGCAGATGGGCATAAACATGGAGCAGGCCACGGGAAATGGAAACGGCGCTGCGCTGGGCGTCGGTTGACAACCGCCCGCTTTATAACCGCTACCGCCACACCAAAAAGAAGCGGATCCGCAAGAAGTACGCCAAGCGGATCCTGGAGTGGTACAGAACGGAGGTGGCCCCGTGTTGAGGCTGAAAGCCAACAAAACCAGCCTTTACAATCTGGTGGCGACATACAAGCCCCTGCCGGGTATGCGCCGCGTGGATTTCCAGAAAGCGAATGGCCGCCCGGACTACTGGCTGGAATGGACGACGGACGACGGCCACACGAAAGCGTTTCTTTCCTCCTCCCTGGGGCACCCGATCCTGACGATCACGACGCACGACGCGGCGGGCGGGCAGCTGTACCATGAGGCGCACCGCCTTTCCGTTGAGGGCCTGCGGGAGCGCGGCATGGTGGAGGAAGTCACCACCGCCATGGAGAGGAGGCGGCAGGCACATGGCAGAGCGTAACGACATGACCGCGGCCCTGGTGACGGCCTACACCTCCCCGCAGCTGGCCGCAATCAACGAATACCTGGAGGCGGAAAAGGCCGTCAGGGCTGCGGCTGGAATATTAGGGCTTGACGCGGATCTGATGATTGCGGAGGCGGAGGGGCTGGCACGGGCCACGACATTTTCAAACGTGGAGGCCCTTTATTTCGTGGCAGATCAAGCCGCCAGCGGAAAGCGGGAGGTGAACGGCCATGCCTGACCATATCCCCCTCCCCGCAAAACAGTACAGCGTGATCTATGCGGATCCGCCGTGGGCATATTCCCAGGGAGGGAACACGAAAAGTTCCCACGGGATTGCAAAACAGCATTACCCAACCATGACCACCGCGGAAATATGCGCCCTGCCGGTCCGCGAAATCGTCCGAGAGGGGGCGGCCTGCTTTATGTGGGCAACGTTCCCCAATATCACGGAGGCCATAAAGGTCATGGAGGCGTGGGGCTTTACATACAAAACCGCGGCTTTCGTGTGGGTAAAAAAGAACCGCAAGCAGGGCGGCAATTTCATGGGGCTGGGTGCCTACACCCGCGCAAACGCGGAGGTTTGCCTGCTGGGCGTCACACCGGGCTTTAAGGCAAAGACGCAGATCCGCGCCCACAATGTCCACCAGATCATAGAAGCCCCGTTCGAGGGGCACAGCAAGAAACCAGACGAAACCCGCCGGCGGATCGTGGAACTGCTGGGCGACGTGCCCAGGCTGGAAATGTTCGCCCGCCAGAGGGCTGACGGCTGGGACGCCTGGGGCAACGAAGCCCCGGAAGCACATTTCAAGGATCTGTTTCTGGCCAGCGTCCACCGCGCCGGTGCGGAGGAACTGCTGGAGCGGCTGGAGAATGAAACGGACTTTTTCGAGGCCCCGGCGGGAGCCAAGCACCACGGCGCTTTCCCCGGTGGCCTGGTTATTCACAGCCTGAACGTTTACCGTCGTCTGCGGGAAATCACGATCCGCGACCTGACGCCCAGGGACGCGCTGGGGCCTGCCCCCATCTCCGAGCAGGAGGAGGAAACCGTGGCGATCCTGGGGCTGCTGCATGACGTGTGCAAGGCAGGCGTGTACCACATTGAAAGAAAACGCCGCAGGAACCCGGAAACGGGTGTGTGGGAGGACTACCTGGGTTATACGTTCCGGGATCCCCTCCCCCTGGGGCACGGAGAAAAGAGCCTGTACCAGATCGCCCGGTTTATCCGGCTGGAGGATCACGAAGCCCTGGCAATCCGCTGGCACATGGGAGCCTATGACACGGCGGCCCGTACAGACCTGCGGGACCTGTCCGCGGCCATGGACGCAACGCCATGGGTGTGGCGGCTGCATGAGGCTGATATGTGCGCCGCCCATATTGACGAAAGGGGCACGGACGAATGACAAAGCTGTTATGTTTGCCCTGCGCCATCGATCTGGAGGCCAGGGGTAAGACTGTAAAACCCGTCGCGCAGAGGTGTGAGAAAATCACCTGTTCGGAGTGCGGACGCCGCCGGTTCGGTATCACCTATGAGGTGACCGGGCGGGCCACCAGAAAAAAGGAGGTAACGAAGAAATGAGCCAGAAAGGCGAAAAATACGCCCGCCGCATGGAGCGGCGCGTGGACAAGCTGGAGCAGGACGTGGCGGCCATCACCACCGAGCAGACCACCCAGGGGGTGCGGATCTCTGCCGTGGAGGACGATCTGGCCGTTTACCGGGCGGCGGTGTCCGCCCGTGAGTTGAAACAGGCCGCGGCGGAGATCAAGGCGGCCAAGGAGCGCAGAACCGCCCGCGCGGCGGAGCGGGAGCGCAAAGCCAGCCGACGCAATAAGGTTCTGGCCTTTATCGCCCTGGCGCTGTTCGTTGCCGTCTGCGTGGTCATGGTGGCCAAGGCGTACAGCGAGGAACCGGCGGCGGAACCTGCCGCGCCGGAAGCGTCGGCGGCCCCGGCGGCAATCCTGCCCACGGAATTGCTGTTCACCGCGGCGGCGGAGGAGGAATACATGGAGGACCCGCAGGAAACGGAAAAGATCGAGGAGGCGCTGCTGGCGCAGGGCTATTTCTCCCTGGCGGTTCCTATGCCATACGAATGGCAGGACTACATGAGGACGTACTGCGAGGAATACGGTTGCCCCTACCCTCTGGCCCTGGCGGTGGCACAGACGGAAAGCAATTTCGACATGGACGCCGTGGGCGCCTCTGGTGAGGTGGGGATCATGCAGTTAAACCCCGGCCCCGGCGGTTCCTACCATGCGGAGATCCAGGCGGCCACGGGGCTGCGCCTGGGGCGGGGTGTAACCCGCGAGGCCGCCCGCAAGTATGAAACGTCTGTGACGGAGCGGGCACGGCGGGAACGCTGGCAGGCCAGCGGCTGCGCCAGAGTGGTAAGCCGGAAATATGGCACCGTCGTGGTGCCGCACGGTTCCAATTTTGCCGCCCTGCTGAACGCGGCGGAGGTTTGGGGCTGTGACTGGACAGAAATACGGGACGCAGAGGTGTGGAGAGCTGGCGCAGAGGACAAGCCGGTGCCCATGCCGCACATTATATAAAGGAGGGTTTCAAAAAATGCTTATCAGCGAAAAGGGGCTGGTGAGAGCCATAAAGCGGGCCTATAAAAATAGCGGCTATGTCGTAATGAACACAGGCGACGCCGTGGCCATCTACACAGAAAACTGGTTTGTTCTGGCCAACCGCGCCCTGCTGCCGCGCAAGGTGTTGGCCACCATCGTGGAACACATGGGCATGATCCCGGAGCGAGATATGCCCACGTCGATCATTAAGGACACGGAGCCGCAGCTGGTTTTGAGAGAAACGGCGGCGGACGATATGGACCACTGGCGCGGCGGTAACCGCGGCGAGGAGGTCACCATGGTGCCGGTGATTATGCAGGGGTATCAAATCTACCAGCCGCCCGGCGGTGGTGCCTGCTGGGGCGTCCCCATGTATCTTATGGAAATGATCGAGCGGGATCCGGCGGAGCATATCGGCGCGGACGTGATCGACAAGGATCGCCTGCTGTGGGAGGCCGACGGCGAGGCCGTGGTGATTAACGCAGTACGGAAAGCCTGTTCCGGCTGGGCAAAGGAATGGGAGCGGGCCGTGTGGAACGCTCTGGAGGGTGTGGACCTCCACAAAGAGGAGGCAGGGCGGTGAATAACTTTGAAAGGATCACGGCCTCCCCGGAGGCCCTGGGGGATTTCCTGGGCGCCCTCCCTATCCTGTCCGGCCCGTGGGACGACGATTTCCACCGGGTATTTTGTGACAGCTGCGACGCGGAGAACTGCGACGCGGAAAACTGCGCCCACCAGGCTGAACGGAATAACCCTACCTGGTGGCTGAAACGGGCATACACCGGCAGCGGCCCGGTTAAGACTGACAGCACGAACCCATATAAGCGGCAGGCCGCAGACCTCCGCCTGGAGGCCATGCACCAGCGGGACCGTTTTGGCCGGAACCTCCTGGCCACGGAACTGGAGGAAGCGGCGGCCACCATTGAGGCCCTGGCGGAGAAATTGGAGGCGGCAGACAATGGCGAGAGTTGAAAGGCCGGAGATCGGCACGGAAATGTACGCCGTTTTTGAACACCTCTATTCCGTGCAAAACCGCGCTGGGCCTCTCCTGGAATACTGCGTGTGCAAGGGCACGGTGCGCGGTTTTTTCAACGGCGGTTATACGGAGGTGCGCCTGCGTTTCACCGGGCCGGACGGGTTCCCACAGCCGGGATATTATAAGCTGGACGACATTGGAAAGAAGCTGTTTTACACGGCGGCGGAGGCTGCCGCCCTGGCCAAAAGCATGACCGAGAAATACGAACGGACATGGGGCTGGATCGGCGCACCGGAGATCCCTATGGCAAGGCCATGGGCGAAACTGCTGGAGGTGCCCACAAATGGCTGAAAGGATCCTGCTGGGTGATTGTATAGAAACCATGTTGCAAATTAAACCGGGCAGCGTGGATATGCTTTTCACGGATCTACCGTATGGGACAACAAACTGCAAATGGGACACACCAATTTGCCTTTCTGAGTTCTGGAAAGCTGCCAACATGGTGGTAAAACCTGGCGGGGCAAAAGTGCTGTTTGGACAATCACCCTTTGACAAAGTTCTTGCAGTAAGCAACTTGAAAGAATTTCGGTATGAATGGATATGGGAAAAAACAGAGGCTACCGGCCACCTGAACGCCAAGAAAATGCCTCTAAAAGCCCATGAAAACATACTGATTTTTTATGATCGTCTGCCAACCTATAACCCACAAATGACCCATGGCCACAAAAGAAAGGTGAGTACAGCACAGCACCGGCGAAACAGCAGGCACGGAGAAGTTTATGGGGAATACGGAAACGTGACCTATGATAGCACAGACAGATACCCAAGAGATGTTTTGCGCGGCCCAACAGATAAGCGCCGGATAAATTTGCACCCAACACAAAAACCTGTATGGCTGTGTGAACAAATGATTTTAACCTATACAAACGAGGGGCAAACAGTTTTGGACTGCTGCATGGGCAGCGGATCTATTGGGGTGGCCTGTAAGCAAACCGGCAGAAATTATATTGGGATTGACAACGATCCGCATTGGGTGAATGTGGCTACACAACGGATTGGGCAGATTAGCCAATGAAGCCCGGCCATAAAAGCAGCAGAGGGAGGTACACATGGAAGATATGACCGTGACCGTAGCCATGACGACGGACGACTTTCTGGAGTTTGTGGCCTGGGGGAAAGACCGGGACTATTACAAAAGCAGGCTGGACAAGGAACTGAACAAACGGGAAATACTGGCAAAGAAAACGTGCTGGGCCATCGACGCAGATCCGAAGAAGCCCGGCAAGGTCAAAATCATTGACCAGGAACACGCGGCGGAATTGCTGGAAATGGCCAAGGATTACCTGGCATAAAAAGAAAAGCCACCTGCGCCCGGTGCTGTCAACACGGCGCAGGTGGCAATAACGTTCATAGGGTGGTGAAAGCTGGTCCGTGTGTCGAACACAAGAAAATGCAATCTTTCCGGGTTCACACCAAAGGAGTGAAGCGCGGCCCAAATACCGGCCACACCACAGAGAAGCAGGAGCGGATCAACGAGCGGGTGGCAGAGGAACACCTGCGCTGGGATATAAACGCCAATTTCGGACATAGGGATCTCCACGCCGTTCTACACTACTACGTCAAGGACAGTTCTTTCGAGGAGATCCTGGAGAACAAGGCCGCCTTTCTGCGGAACCTGCGGAAACTCTGCAAAAAGCGCGGGATCACGTTCAAGGCCGTGGTGGTCATAGAAACCAAGCGCATGACCAACCCGCACATTCACGTTATCATTTCCCGCATGGATCCGGAGATCATCACGGAGGCGTGGGAGAATGTCCCAAGAGGCGGCGGAGGTATCAGCTTCAAGCCTATGGACAGGCGCGGCAACCATTACAAGCTGGCCGCCTACCTAATGAAAGAAAGCCGTTCCACCATGGAGAGGTACAGAGAGATCGGCAAGCGCGGGAAGCGGTACAGCAAAACGCAGAACATGGACAAGCCGGAAATCACATACACCGCCGTGCCTGCGTCCAGCTGGAGAAAGGACCCGAAAGCGAGAAAGGGCGCCGTGCTGTATAAGTTCGACGACGGATCCACCTGCCGGAGCGGGTGGCATGAGATCAGCGGTTACCCATACCAGGAGTATTTCGAGATTTTCAACGAATAGGAGGGTTTTCTGTGAAAATCTACATATCAGGCAAGATCACCGGGGACAGGCGTTATAAAGCCAAGTTCCGAGAGGTGGAAAAGAAGCTGGCGGCGGCGGGCCATATCGTCCTGAACCCCGCCACGGCGCCGGAGGGGCTGCGCCCCGTGGATTATATGCGCCTGTGTTTCGCCATGATGGAGGCGGCGGACGTGGTTCTGTTCATGCAGGACTACCAGGACAGCCGCGGCGCCATGCTGGAATGGGCGTGGTGCCAGTACGTTGGGAAACAGACCTGTTTCGACCTGGCGGCGTTTGGAGGGCCGGAAACATGAGTGGGGCGCAGATCAATTTCCTGGACGAAATCATAGTGGACAATTTCGCCGGCGGCGGTGGCGCGTCAACCGGGATCGAATTAGCCACGGGCCGCGTGGTAGACATAGCGGTGAACCACGATCCTGACGCCATTTTAATGCACAAGACGAACCACCCGCACACGCGCCATTTTCAAGCCAGCGTGTGGGACGTGGACCCGGTGGAAGTCTGCCAAGGGCGCCCCGTGGGCCTGGCCTGGTTTTCCCCGGATTGCAAGCATTTCAGCAAGGCCAAGGGTGGGAAACCTGTTGACAAAAATATACGCGGGCTTGCATGGATCGTCCTGCGCTGGGCCGGAACGGTCCGCCCGCGCGTGATTATTCTGGAGAACGTGGAGGAGTTCCAAACGTGGGGGCCAGTGCGAAAAGGAAAGCCTGTCAAAAAACTGGTGGGCCAAACTTTCCACAAATGGCTGGAGCAGCTTAAAAACCTGGGATATGCCGTCGAGTGGCGCGAACTTGTGGCCGCGGATTATGGAGCGCCCACAACGCGAAAGCGGTTTTTCCTGATTGCCAGGCATGACGGGCGGCCTATTGTATGGCCGAAACCAACACACGCACCGGCAGACAGCCCGGAGGTAAAGAGCGGAAAGAAAAAACCATGGCGCAGCGCGGCGGAAATCATAGACTGGAGCCTGCCGTGCCCGTCCATTTTTGACAGCCGCGCAGAGATCAAGGAAAAATATGGGCTTTCGGCGCAGCGCCCCCTCCGTCCCAATACTATGCGGCGTGTGGCCAGAGGCGTGGACAAGTTCGTGATAAAATCGGCGGATCCGTTTCTGGTGATTGTCAACCATGCTGGGGATTTCCGCGGGCAAGAAATGAGCGGGCCGCTTCAAACTGTGACAGCAAAACACGGGTACGGCGTGGCCTCCCCTGTCATGGCGCCGCTGACGGTAACGAATACAACCAACAGCGTGGGGGCAGCCGCGGGCGCCCCAGTGCATACCGTGACAACCGCAGGAAACCAAATGCTGATTACGCCAACCCTGGCCGCAATCGGGCAGACCGGCGGCGGGGACCGCGGGCGCAGCGTAATGGAGCCGACGCACACCCAGGTGTCAAAAGCGGAGGAGTGCGTGGCGTGTCCGACCATGATCCAGTACCACACGGAGCAATCGGAGCGAGTGAGAGGCCAAAGCGTCAAAGAACCGGTTATGACCATTGACGCCTCCAACCGCTACGGCCTGGCGGCGGCTACGCTGACAAAGTATTACAGCGGCGACCACAACCAGAGCGCGGGCGCGCCGCTTCACACGGTCACGACGCGGGATCATGAAGCTATCACCATGGCCAGCATGGTCAAGCTGAAAGGTACAAACCTGGGCGGGCCTGCAACGGAGCCGGTGCAAACAATAACCGCTGGCGGAGGCCATCATGGGGTGATTACCACCGAAGTGGTAAAAGCGACACCGGGCGCCGATCTCCGAAACTGGCCAAAAATCCGTGCCGCCCTGAATGAGTATTGCGGCTACACGCTGGCGGACAACGAGGTGATCCTGTTTTTGATCGGCGGCGCCTGGTATTTCATGGCTGATATAGGGCTGCGTATGCTGACGCCGCGGGAATTGTACAGGGCGAACGGCTTTCCTGATGATTATAAAATCGACAAAGATTACACCGGCAAGGAGTACGGGAAAACCAAGCAAGTGGCAAGGTGCGGGAACGCAGTACCGCCACCGTTTGCCACGGCCCTGGTTCGGGCAAACCTGCCGGAATGGTGCGGAACAACAATCACGACCATGGCACAGCTGGAGCGGCTGGTGGCCGTGTAATGGAAAGGGCGGTAAAGCATGAGTATTATTTGCATAGCCAAAGGAACGGCCACCATAGGCCTGACGACGTGGGGCGCAGATGGGCAGATCATAAGACAGACACCGGCGCGGTGGGAGCATGACCCGGACGGCGGGTGTGTTGCCCTCTGGACTATGAACCCGGAAACCAAGGAACAGGAAGCCCCGGCGCGTATCTATGGCGACTGGCAGGCGTCGGAATACCTGGGCGACGTTCTGGCGGAACTGAAACCGCGCCGCAAGGTGAACCTGCCGGATTTCCCGGCAATCGTCCGCGCGGCCATGGCCGACGGTATGGACATTTGCGTGTACTGCCAGAGTTTTGACTGTAACGAGTGCATAGTGAACGAGTGGAAAAGCGAAAGGAGCGACGAAGAATGAACAAGACGAAAATTGACTGGGCCACAATGTCCTGGAACCCCGTAACCGGCTGCCGCCATGGCTGCCCGTACTGCTACGCCAGGCGAACGGCCACACGCTTCAACGCAGGGCTGGAGGATCCGGCCCCGCTGGCCGGCGGCCTCCATGTGCTGCCGGAGAAGATCAAGGCGACGCCATACCCGTATGGTTTCGAGCCTACCCTGCACCGCTACCGCCTGGGCCAGCCGCAGAACACAAAGGAACCGCAGACCGTGTTTGTTTGCAGCATGGCGGATCTGTTTGGGCGCTGGGTGCCCACCTCCTGGATCGTGGAGGTGCTGGACGCCTGCCGCAAGGCACCCCAGCACCGCTATTTGTTCCTGACAAAGAACCCGGCCCGGTATCTGGAGTTGGACCACCTGGCCCTCCTGCCCCACGAAAGCAATTTCTGGTATGGCAGCACCGTGGCGAACATGGACGCGGTGGGAATGTACGTCATGCAGGGTGTGAACATCAACAGCTTTTGGAGCATGGAGCCGCTGCTGGGGCCGGTGGACATGGCCGCGGCGGAGGGTTTACCGGAGTGGGTGATCCTGGGCGCCGAAACCGGCAACCGACCGGACAAGGTGACGCCCGCCCGCGAGTGGGTGGACAACATCGTGGCATTTTGCGAGGAGAACGAGATCCCTGTGTTCTTCAAGGACAATCTGCGGAAGTATTTCCCGGATCTCCCTGCCTCTGCTTTCCCCTGGGAGGTGTGAGCCGTGGAAAACACCGAGAAAGTGGAGATCGGTTACACCGTGCCGAAAGAACGCTGGCAGGAAGCAGCCAAGAACCTGGAGGAACTGGGGAACGTGCTGGCCGCTGGATTTCTGAAACAGAACAAGGACGGGCGCGGGAAAGAGGACGCGGACGACATTATGGCGGACATCATGCTGGCCTGCATGGCGCTTTACCATGTGGCGGAGTTCGCAACGGACAAATGCCGGATCATTCCGCTGCCCGGCAAGGACGGAGGTTAATATGCTGGCTGTGCTTATGAGCATGAAACCGGAGTGGTGGGAGAAGATCCTGGCCGGCGAAAAAACGTTGGAAATCCGAAAGACACACCCGCAAAATGAAAGGCTTGAATGGCCCGTGACCGTTCTGGTGTACGTTAGCGGCACCGGAGCGGTGCAAGGTCAATTCCTTTGCCCTGGGGAAGTATCATACCGAACCATGCAAGACCTGGAAGAAATGTCATGCGTTCCGCGTGAGGATCTGCTGAAATACGCAAAAGGCAGGCGGCTTTCCGGCTGGATCGTCCAGTCACCGGAGAAGTTCGACGCGCCCAGCCATCTGGCAGAGTTCGGCCTGGACCGTCCGCCCATGTCGTGGCAGTATGTGGAGATCCCGGACGCGGCGGAGGAATAGAAAATGTTTGTTATCATGGACGAATTTAGCCCATGGCCGCCTGTGAACTGTAACGACTGCCGGAACGTGAGTTGCACGGAGGCGGAGCAGGAAAAGGCCATGGGGAAACCACCGCATATTTGCCGGGAATACAAAAAGCGGGTTTTTCACGGCACGAACAAGCGCGGCTTTCATAGCTGCCTGCACCCCTGCGTCGATTGCATAAAAGACCGCTTCCGAAAGTTTGAAAGCCGGGGGAAAACGTAATGGCCATAAACGTTTCCGACCTGCCGCCGAAATATCAGGAGCAGGCCATGAAAAAGTACATGGAGCAGCAGAAACAGCGGCGGGGGCCAGCACCTCTCGCCGCGCCGCCGCAGGATCCGGCAAAGGGCACGAAATACCACAACAACCCCACCGAGCGGGTGACAGCCTCCGGGGCCGTCCTGCATTTCGACAGCCAAAAAGAGGCCCGCAGGTTCGACGTTCTGGCTGCCCGCCAGGCAAGGGGGCAGATCCGCGATCTGCGCCTCCAGGTGGATTTCACCCTGCAGGAAGCGTTTACCGACACGGAGGGAAAGCGGGTGCGGGCGATCCGCTACAAGGCGGATTTTACATACTACCAGCCGCCAAACAGGCAGCTATACGGAAGTCATGCGCCATACTACGCAGAACAAAGCGGGGTGCCCTGGGAGTTCGTCGTGGAGGACGTAAAGAGCAAGGCCACCAGAACGGCCAAGTATGCCATGAAAAAGAAAATGCTAAAGGACCGTTTTGGGTACGACATTACCGAGGTGTGAGAATGAGCAAAAAGACAACGGACGAAACCCTGGGCCGTGAGGCTGTCAAGGAATACCTGCAGCAGTACCACACGGCTGTGGGGAAAAAGCGGATCCTGGAGGAGCGCCACCGCGTCCTTTCCAGCGAACTGCGGGCGCCCAGTACGGGGTCCGCGTTCAGGTTGACGCCGCCGACCAAGCCGACAAAGACGGACGGATCCGTGTCCGTTGTCTTTCGGATCTCCGAAGTGGAGGACAGGATCGAGGAGCAGCGGGAGGAAATGGCCAAGGCCGTCCTGAACGTTATGGACTTGATCGACGTATTACCGGCCAACTCCACCGAGCGCACCGTGGTGGAAATGCGTCACATAGATTGCCGGGGCTGGGATAAGATCGCGGAGGCCCTTTACATGAGCCGGTCCAATGTGTTCAACTACTACAACGCCGCCCTGGATAAAATCCTGGAGAACAAGCGCAACCGGAAACTGCTGGAGGAATACATGGCCCGGAAGCAGCAGCGGGCAGGGCCGCACGGGCGGAATAATCGCCCCTGAAAAGTTTGGACGCTTTTGGACTATTGACCGTGCTATACTGATAGCATGGAAAGCAGCGCAGGGGTGAAACCCTGAAACGAATACCGAGAACCACCAGCCGAAAGGCCGGTGGTTCTTTGCTTTCCACACCATGGCCGGGGAGTGTACCGCGGGGGCTTTCCTCCTTTCACCCTGCGCCGCTGCGGCGTGTGCATACGCGGCGGCCCGGCCTAACCCTCCCGCCCTGGGTGCCTTTGCCGAGGGGCACCCAGGGCACCCGTTAAGGACCCCGCACCCCCCTGTGTAGGTACTCCCCAGCAGGAAAAGCCGTGCGGGGCAAGGAAAGCCCGACGTTTTACCCTGTGAAAACAGAAAAAAATCCGGCTGTTACGTTACGGTTTTTTGAAATGCTGGGAAAGTTATACCCCCCTACGGGGGTATAAGCCGAAAAAGGAGCGGCGAAAAAAACGAAATCGCCCAAAACCGGAAAAGCGAAACCGGCGGGGCACCCTGCCGGAGCAAAAAGGAGGTGGCGCCGGTGGCGGAAAAGAAGCAGACCGGCGGCACCGGAAAGCGGGCAAAGAGTGAAAAGCCGGTGGTGCTGTCCGGCACGGTGCCGGAGTGGTCCAGCACCACGGTGATCTCCCAGCTGCTGGGGAAAACGGTCCGCCGTGTGCAGCAGCTGACCCAGGAGGGCGTCCTGGAAACAGAGATCCCGCCCGGCGGCGGTGCCCGCAAATATAGAACCTGCGCCACGGTCCAGCGTTATGTGGCATACGTCGAGGCGAAAGCCCAGGAAACCGGCGAAAACAGCCGGGCGGCGGAGTTGACGCTGAAAAAGCTGGAGGCGGAGGTTGAACTGAAAGAAAGCCAAGGCCAGCTGCACCGCCTGAAAACGGCGATTGCAGAGGGGCGTTACCTGGCGGCAGATCACGCCACCGAGGAACTAACCGAGTTCATGGCCAGCTTTAAGAAATTCGCCATGAATATACCCCCGCGCATGGCGGGAACCATGTCCGGCTATGCTGACGCGGTGGCGATCCGCGCCATGGAAAAGGCCATGCGGAAAGAGTTGGAAAGCCTGCTGGCCGCGTTCTCCGATGGTGCGATCATGGAGGAGCGGGAGGACGCGGCGCCATGAGGAAGTACAAGCAGGAACCCTATACCGTGCCGCCGTGGATCTATAACGCCATTCAAGTGCTGCGCCCTGTGGAACGCCTGACGGTTTCGGAGTGGGCGGCAAAATACCGCGTACTGCCGGACGGAAACGCGATCCCAGGCCCCTGGAGCAACAGTGTGACCCCGTACCTGGTGGAGATTATGGACGCATTTTCCGACGACATGGTGGAGGAAATCGTGTTCGTGAAGCCCACCCAGGTGGGCGGCACGTCTGCCATGGAGAATATGCTGGGAAGCCTGATTGCGCAGGACCCGGCCCCGGCTATGGTGGTTTACCCGTCGGACGACCTGGCGGAGCGCACCACGGAAAGCAAGCTGGAGCCAATGGTGAGAAGCTGCAAGGTTCTGGCTGATAAGTGGCGGAAGAACGACAGCAAGAAACTGGCGCTAAAGTTTTCCGACATGACCGTGTACCTGACGGGCGCGAACAGCCCGGCGGATCTGGCCAGTACGAATATACGTTACCTGTTTCTGGACGAAGTGGACAAGTTTCCGGGCGCGTCTAAGAAAGAGGCCGACCCCGTTTCCCTGGCGCGAGAGCGCACAAAAACCTTTTTCAACCGCAAAATCTTTATGGCCTCCACCCCCACCCTGAAAACGGGCCATATCTGGAAAGCCAAAGAGGCGGCGGAGGCTGAAAAGCATTACTTTGTCCCGTGCCCGCATTGTGGGCAGTACATAGAACTGAAATTCGGGTGCCTGAAATGGCCCAGCAAGGACGACGTACCGGAGAACACAGACCGGGCAGAAATGGCCGTGTATGTGTGCCAAGCCTGCGGGGCCGTGATTACGGATCAGGACAAGGGGAAAATGCTACGGGCTGGCCGCTGGCAGGCTGTGAAGCAACGGACGAAGAACCCCAAAAGCGTGGCCTTTTGGCTGAACACCCTGTATTCCCCGTTCACCCGTTTTTCCGATATTGCGCGGGAGTTCATGCGGAGCAAAGACGACCCGGAACTGCTGCACAACTTCACCAACAGCTGGCTGGCGGAGCCATGGGAGGACACGAAGCTGAAAACCAACGCGGAGTTGGTCATGGAGCGGCAGACGGAAACGCCGGAGTGGACGCTGCCGCCATGGACGAAGCTAATTACCGGCGGGATCGACGTACAGGAAAATTGCCTGTACTGGACGATCCGCGCATGGGGCGACTACATGACCAGCCAGAACGTGGCCCACGGGCAGGCGCTTTCCATGGCAGAGGTGGAAAAGGCCATGAACGTGGAGTTTTCCCTGCCGAACGGCGACACGGCCATGGTCAACCTGGCCCTGATGGACAGCGGCGACCAGACCGACGAAGTTTACGAGTTTTGCGCCATCAATTCAGACTGGGTACTGCCCTGCAAGGGAACCAGCACCATGCTGTCCCATTACCGCCTTTCCGTGGTCAATAAGGCCGGCAGCAAGGCCCACGGCATGACCCTGGTACTGGTGGACGGCGGCAAGTATAAAGACCAGATCGCAGCCCGTATGCGGAAGCCGAACGGGACAGGTTCCTGGCAGGTTTACAAGGACTGCGACATGGAATACGCCGAACAGGTAACGGCGGAACACAAGGTAACCGAGCGATCCGGCGGGAAAGAGGTCCAGAAATGGGTGCTGAAATCCTCCCACGCTGACAACCATTACCTGGACTGCGAGGTGTACGCAGCCGCGGCGGCGGACGTTATGGGCGTCCGGTCCCTGTACCTGAAAAGCGTGGAGGGACAGGCGGCGGCACCGGAGCCGCGGAAACCGGCCAAGCAGGAACCGCGACAAAGCCAGGAAGAAAACTGGATCAACCAAAATGACACATGGATCTGACAGGAGGCCACCAAATGAGTACAAACACAAAAGCGGCTGAAATGCTGGAACAGGTAAACAGCGCCATTTCCGCCGTTCTGGCCGGCGGCCAGTCATACAAGATCGGCAGCCGATCCCTGACGCGGGCGGACCTGGCCCAGCTGAAAGCCATTCGTGACGACCTGGAGGCGCAGATCGACAGCGGGACGGACAACTGCCTGCTGGATCGCACCTTTGTGGCGTTCTTTGACGGGAGGTAACCATGGGAGCCTTTGACAAAATTGTGGCCGCTGTTTCCCCGCGCCGCGCCTGTGAGCGCGAGGCATGGCGGCAGCAGCTGGAGATCCTGCGCGGATATGACGCCGCAGGGTATGGACGCCTAAATGCCGGGTGGCGGGTACACAACGAAAGCGCGGAGGTTACGGACCGTTTCAGCCGCGACGTGGTACGCGCCCGCGCCCGTGACCTGGAGCGCAACAGTGATATTGCCCAGTCTATCCTCCACGCATACAAGCGCAACGTGGTGGGCAAGGGCTACACCCTCCAGGCTAAAACCGGCAACGACGAACTGGACGAAAAGCTGGAAAAGGCATGGCGCCAATGGTGCAAGGCCAGAAACTGCGACGTGACCGGCGAACAGAGTTTCAACCAAATGCTGCGTATGGCGGTAGACCGTAAAAAGGTGGACGGTGGCCTGCTGTTCCTATACCGCTACACCAAACAGGGGCTGGTCCCGTTCCAGCTGCAGGCCATTGAGGTGGACGAACTGGACGTGACCGCCAGCAAGCCGAAGCACCAGGGAAACCGTGTTGTGGGCGGGATCGAATACAACCAATGGCGCAGGCCGGTGGGCTACTGGATCAATCAATACGACATTGAGGGCTGGAGCCTAAACGACCCCGTTTACGTCGAGGCCAAGGACGTATATTTTTACAAATCCAAGAAGCGGCCCAGCCAGCTGCGCGAAATGTCCGACATGGCCCCCACGATCACCAGAGTGCGCGACACGAACGAGTTTATAACCGCCGTTTCCGTCAAGGAGCGGATCGCGGCCTGCCTGGCTGTGTTCATCAAGCGGGCAATCCCGGCGGGCGGTTTTGGCCGCGGCGGCACCAGAACGCCGGACGGCGGAATGGACTATGAGGGCAAGAAACTGGCCCCCGGCATGATCCAGAGCCTGGGCGCCGGTGACGAAATCCAGGTGGTGGATCCGAAAGGTTCAGGCAGCGACGCAGCCGGGTTCCTGAAAACCCAGCAGGGGCTAATTGCCGCAGGCCAGGGCTTGAGTTATGAGGCCGTCAGCCGCGACATGAGTGGGGCCACCTATTCCTCCGCACGGCAAAATGCTATTGAGGACGAAAACACATACACCGAGGACGTGGAACTGCTAACAGATTTCATGTCGGAGGTGTACGAAACCTTTGTTATCTCCTGTTATCTCTCCGGGCTGGTTGATATGCCCGGCTTTTGGGATAAAAAGGCGGAATACCTTTCCCACACCTGGACGAAAGCCCCAAAGAAGTGGATCGACCCGGCAAAGGAAAGCACCGCCGGAAAAACCGCCCTGCAATCCGGGCAAAAGACGTTTCAGGACGTTTGCGCGGAACAGGGCAAGGACTGGAAAGAGGCCGTCAATGAAATGGCCGAGGTCCTGGAATATGGCCGATCCGTCGGCGTCGAGTTAGGAGGTGTAATTTTTGGAAATGGAACGACAGCAGCACAGCAGAACACCGCAGGCAAATGACCCCAAGAGGGACAGAAACAGCGGGCAGCGAAGCATGGGCCACATTGAGGCCAACAGCCGCGCAGAGGGCCAGGAGGACAGCCGCAGGCGCACGATCAGCTTTTCCAGCGAGGAGCCATACCGCCGTTGGTTTGGTATGGAAATCCTGGATCACGCGGAGAACGCGCTGGATCTCTCCCGCCTGAACGACGTGGGCGTTTTGCTTTTCAACCACGACACCGACAAGGTGGTGGGAAAAGTGATCCGCGCATGGGTGGAGAACCACCGCGGCATGGCCGAAGTGGAGTTCGACACGGACGACGACGCCGAAAAGATTTTCGGCAAAGTCAAATCCGGCACCCTGAAAACCACGTCCGTGCGTTACAGCGTGGACAGCTGGGAGGAAGTGGTGGCCGGTAAGACCTCCGCGGACGGACGTTTTACAGGCCCCTGCCAGATCGCCCGCAAATGGACGCCGCTGGAGGTGTCCATTGTTTCCGTGCCGGCGGACGCCACCGTGGGCGTGGGCAGAGCCGACGACCCGGAGCAGGCGACGGCCAAGGACCTTTCTGTTTATGAAAAGCAGATCCAGATCAACAAAAATCTTTATCATTGAGGAGGCAAAACAACCATGACCATTCAGGAACTGATCGCCCGTCAGCAGGCTATTGTGAGCGGCGCCCGCGCCGCTGGCCGTGACCTGACGGCAGAGGAAAGAGCAGAGTTTGACGGCCTGCAGCGCCAGATCGACGCGGCGGGCAACAATCCCCCCGCCCAGGGCAACGAGGGCCAGGGCGGTGAGGATCCCACCGGCGGCGCCCGCGGTATGGGCAACGATAACGGCCAGCAGGGCACAGACCCCACCGAGGCAGCCCGCCAGGCCGTCGCAACGGAGCGCCAGCGCGTGAGCGACATTACCGCGCTGTGCCGTCAGGCGGGCATGGATTCCGCGGAGTATATCAGCAACGGCGCCACCATGGACACCGTAAGACAGGCGGCGGTGGACTACCTGCTGGCACACGGCGCCCCTGTTTCCAGCCGCATGAACGGCGACGAGGGCGACAACTTCCGCCAGGCAGCTGTGGACGCCATGCTGCTGCGGGCCGGTGTGAATGTCCAGAACCCCGCCCAGGGTGCGGAGGAAATGCGCGGCTACTCCCTGCGCGATCTGGCCATTGAGTGCATGGCCCGCGACGGCGTGGGCACCACCACCTCCCTGCTGCGTATGAGCAAGGACGACCTGTGGAACGAGGCTTGCCGCCAGTTCTTCAACCCCACCGCGGCGTTTCCCGCGATCCTGGACAACGCGATCCGCAAGAACATTGTCCAGATGTACCAGGAGATCCCCACCACGTTCCAGCTGTGGACCACCAAGGGCAGCGTGAGCGACTTTAAGCCCACCAAGGATCACAGCTATCTGGCCGGCGGCGCCGGTGAGTTCCTGCGCGTCGGTGAAAACGGCGAACTGAAAGCCGACACCCCCAAGACGGAACTGCTTCCCCAGCGCCAGATCGACACCTTTGGCCGCCAGTTCAGCATGACCCGCCAGGCGTTTATCAACGACGACGTGGGTTTCATCACCGAAATGCCCGG
>QWCY01003394.1_pt1 | contig 18376 bp, 13 predicted proteins | sample 1972631 | NCBI WGS metagenome assembly QWCY01 (sample SAMN09866696, study PRJNA288562) | Human gut metagenome isolate pre1_stool, whole genome shotgun sequencing... | isolation source: gut | host: Homo sapiens | place: USA: California
AAGATGCAGATCCTATCATCAATACAATTCCTTTTATCGGCAGATAACTCATCGACATTCCCAAAGAAAGAACGTACCACAACACACCATTATTTTTATCTATACTCATAAGTTCCTCCCATTCATCAGTGAAACATGCATTTGGGTTAATACAAATGACAAAAGCGCTGTTCCAATATAAAAAACTAACACCAATACGATACCCTCGATTCCCTTTTTTCGTTTATCGGGATTCTGTCGTATAAATCGCACTGCAAAATAACAGGATATCATCTGGCCTATTGTCGGAAACCAAAGTACAAGATAATTCACAAATTTAGGAACAAACTCTCCCGGGATAAGGAAGCGTATAAAGAAAATCCCCATCCAAGCCAGAATACTTCCATATGTTATTATCAACGAAATTTCATGATCATTCGTCTTGCTTTTTTTCTGCATAGTTTTTCATCACCTTTCTTTAATTTTCTTCGTCCCCTTTTCATCATACCAACCAATAAACTCATTATTTTCATCCGTTTCAGCTTTTAATACAACAGCATCTCCATACGTTAAATTTGCAAAAGAAGAGGCTGTTCCCATCCCTTGCACCTCTGTCGCAACTGATAATGTATTCAAATCTTCTTGCTCCAAAAGCTGATCATAATGAATTTCTTTGCCATTTTCACTTTTTAAACTTTGATCTTTTAAACTCACATCAGGCGAGATATTCATCTCCATTATTCTTTTATTAGATACTGAAATATCTTTGAACAAAATACGTTGTTCTTCTCCTGCATCCAGATCTTCCGTAGACAGAATATAATCCATCTTGCCATCAGCATTTCCCGTGAGTTTTATCTTATAATTTAATGATGCATTGATTTTAAACTGCTTTGAATCACCAATAACTTCAAGATCCACGGGACAGTTAATGATACCTTTTACCAATTTTTTTAGTGATTTTAGTAATTCAAGGCAGGAAGCAATAATCAATTTCCCGCTACCTACATTGTTGGTTCTTGATATATACGACAAAACAGAACTTAATCTAAATACGTCAAGAACAAACGTAGTATATGATAAAAAGTGGATATTATTTGAAAAAAGAATAGTATTGACTTTGTGCAAAAAATTGCAGATGAAATTAAAAAAAACAGAATGGAAGAGTTTACAAAGAATAATTATTGAAAAGTTAACAAACCCTGAATTGAAAAAAATAGTGGAAACAATGTCAATTGAATAAAAATGATGATAAAAGGTATTTTGATAATACAATAGACATATTTTTTATAACTTAAATAATGGGGATTGCAATAGCTTTCACTTCCAGAGAATAGTAAAAACTCTGGAAAGTGCATCTCAATTACCCTATCGACACACGTGGAGACGGTGTGCCTCTTGAGCAACCGAAAACCTGACTCATATGTACACTTGAATCTGAAGATGGAAGACTACTACAGAATCAAGGATGCAGAGAAGGAGCAGGGCAAGAAATGACCATCATAATATCATACGGAACCAACAGTAAGAGCTACTGATGCGAACAAGCATTGGTGGCTCTTTTCTTTTTCTCCGGAAACAGGAAAGGCGGTGGTGCGTATGAGAGCAGTTTAAGACAGGCACAGAGAGGCAACAGGCAATCAGAGTAAATCCAAGGAGGAAATCAAGATGACAAAGAAAAGAAGCATAAAGGTTTACGGTCAGAGCGGATATAAGTACCGGGAGACTCCCGCAATCCTGTTGAAGGGGCAGTGGCTGAAGGAAGCCGGATTTGAAATTGGTGATTATATTTCCGTCACGTTCGAGGATGGCAAGCTGATAATTGCACAGGATACCGAGAGGGCTGCTCTAAAGGCCGCAGAAGAAGAGTTTATGGAAAGGGAGATGAAGAACCTGCAGAAGCGCTATGAGGCCGAGAAAAGAGCTCTGAGGGCTCAGATGGTAGCGGAACCGGGAGCGAGGTGGTAAGTATGTTTACTGAAGAAGAACTTCAGTCGATTGACACCAAGTATTTTATGATGATTACGGTGGATCCTTATGATGTGACAATTCAGTCTCGGAATACCGGTCATTATTGGTATTTGCACAGCACCGGATATCCGACCGAGGGGGCATGCATTATTTTTCACAAGCACCGGTATCAGCATCCGTATCATCAGCACGGAAGAGCACGGACACTGCGACAGGCAGTCAAATCTATTAAAAATCATGATATCTATCAGATCTAAGTGAGAGGTCACAAATAAAATAGGGGAGCACAATACCGATGATGGTAATGTGCTCCCTGTCTTTTTACCTGGTTCTCAGATTAGATAATCGTGTCCATGAATTCGAGCGTAAGTTCCTGGATCTTCTTTACCCAGTCGATGACTGTGGATTTCGGAATGCCAAGCTCTTTTGCAATTTCACGGCGTGAGAGGCCATCTGAAAGAAGTTTGACTACCGGTGCATATTCCGGACGGATAGCAGCGACATAAGCCATAAGATCCTGAAGAAGCTCCAGGTATCTGTCAGAACTGTTGTATCCTTCAGGGGATACAGGTTCAAAGGCTTCTTCGATGCCGTCTTCATTTGTCCAGGCAAGATCACTGAAGGTCAGAGTACCAAAGCCCTTTTTATCAAGAGAATTATACAGCGGGCAATCTTTGCACTTATTTTCTTCCGGACAGCGAATGCAATGTCCTTTTCCGTCACTGATCTGACAGTGCTTGTCGCGATCCTCAGCCTTGAATTCTTTTGAAAATGAGCTGAGATACGAGTCATACTGTTCCTTGGTACCCGGTACCAGAATGACAGTACACATGCGGTTACCAATTCGCCACTGGCGGATATCCTTAAGAGAATATCCGAAGTCCAAAGCTGCTTCGATGGTTGTCACCATTGGAATTAAAACTTGATTTTTGTCGTTGATCGTCATGAGATTTCCTCCTTGTTGACGCGGAGGAAACCGCAAGACGATATGAAATTGTCCCTATCAGGTGGCCAGTCATTTCGGATTCCTCCTAATTTGCATGGCCAGCCTGTTCTACATGGGCTGACGTGATTTACATGGTGGCCTCAGTGAGACGGTAGAACCATCTTCAGCGCTAAAGAAGCAATCTCACCGGAGCTAAGCCCATCATAATCGCTTTCTTTTTATTTGGAAAAACTCACTGAGTCGGATTTAGCACAACAAAAAAGCCCGCATTTCTGCGGGGTTCAAGCGTTTCACGTATTCGTTTGTAGCAAGATGACGGGGAGTTATGGTGATATTCCCGACTCACCGAGTCGGAAAAATTTTTTGAAAATAAAAAATGCCGTGCATCCAGCTGTGGAGCACGGCAAATTGATGACTAATTACGTTCTTTTGTACCCAGAGGCTCATATCCGAGTGATTCCAGAAAGTCGTTACAATCTTCTATAGGATGACCGGAAAGACCGGTGATACAGAATTTTAGGGCTCTGTCTTCGGGAGAGTCCTTGAAAGATCGTCCGGCAAGAGTGAGCATTTTTTCAACAGTTTCAATATCAAGCTTTAGACCAACACCGATGGCAACGATAGTTCTTACTGTGGGATCATTTTTTTGTCCCTTCTCAGCCTTTCGATAGTTTTCCTCGCCGAGTCCAGTCAGATCACAGAAATGCGGTTTGCTGGTGACCTTGATAGTGATGATTTCGTAGATGTAAGACCAGCAATTTTTATCTGTGATGGAGAGCCTGTGTATTTTCTCATTCTGCTCAAAACGGCGCCGTTCCTTCTGCATCTGCTCAGAGAGCTGTATGACAGAGGCGTTTTGCTTTGAGTCGTATTTTGAGACATCCTGCTCATCATCGTCACGGTGGAAGATGATCTGCGGTAGTACTTCTTTTGCCTTGGAACGGCGTATGCGCTGCCAGCTGAAGGACAGGGTGCACTCATCGAGATTATCCCAGGCGTATTCTGAGAGCGTGGCTTTTCCTTTATCGTCGGTGGTGATGTACTTCTCATCATTGATGACAACATATCCATCAACATATCTGAACTTTCCGGAATCTAAAAGCTTACGGAAGTCCTCATTGGTGCTGTACTCATAGAAGACATCTTCACGGCTAACATAGGAATGCCAGTCTTTCTCGTTGATAGCTTGTAGAACCGATTTTGCTTCCATATATCCGGTTTCTGTCATACGTATTAAAGCAGACTGCCTCGATACGCCGTAGAATGAAGCAAGATCATCGGCAATGCAGGTAAGCACGGCGAGCTTCAACGGAGTATTCTCATAATCATATTGCTTATAGAGTTCATCTACTTTGATCTTAAAGGTCTGTATCGGCATCAGGATCCTTGGAGCCAGATTATTTGCCTGCCACTCCATGCGCTGCTCATCAGTCCATTCTTCTTTTTCATCCGGATAACTCATCTCAGCCGGACAACGGCAAGCGATGAACTTCTCATTACGCAGGATATGTTTGATGGCGGCATAGAGACGGTGCCGGTGCCAGTGATAAACCTCGTGAGCGATAGTGTTGTTCACACAGCCGCTGTTCCGCTGCCAGTAGGTATAAGCATCAATCAGAATAGTTCCTCTGGAAACTTCCTGTTCTTTCTCAGAGGTCTTGAAAAGATCGTAGATCTTGACTGTTCCGGGAGAGAAGCAGATCTGACCGAAGATGGTGAAGTCATCGGTGATGCGATATCCCTGGATTACATTGAGACCGAGTTTCTCTTTGGCAATTTCTTCGATTGGAATGCGAAGCGGTTCTTCAAGCGCTTCTGGATAGTACTTTTCCAGAAATGCTGTGGCTTCTTTATCGAGATCCTTGCGGTAAATGATGGGAACAATGCTCTTGGAGGCGGCAACACCTGTAGAAGAAGGCTTGGTATCTTTACTCCAAGGCTTTACAGACGAAACCGTTAAGGATTCAAGTCTATCGGTGATAACGGCTTCACATGACGCAATCAGCCACTGTGATGTTTCTCCGGACATATCACCACGGTATTCATCAAACTGCTGCAATTCGATAGTACAGCTTAGGATCGCATCGAAGAAGAGGGAATCTTCATCAATGCGGATGTGTGTGGCGTATTCGAGCAACATGTCCAGAAGCATAGCAGTATCCGGATACTTGATACGGGACATGCTGAAGTTTAGTGTAGTCGGATGTGCTGCAATATAATTATTCAGCGATTCCCAGATGGGACGGTAACAGATCTTGTATATAAATTCTTCAATCTCATTCTGAGCTTTGCTCATGCTAAGACACCTCTTTTCGTAGAAGTGCCCGCTTGCTGCGGGCGCAATGATACAGATAGAATTATAGCACTTATTTGGAGAATTTTCAATTAAAAGCGGTGCCAATTCGTGCGTATATGGAGATTATTACTTGTAGATTTTCGAGTCAAGTGGTATAATGGAGACTGTATTGGTATGCGTAGTTACCTGATGATATATAAGTTCTGGGAAGGAACCGAGAGGATTGCACTATGGAAGTTAGTTACAAGAAGCTTTGGAAGCTACTTATCGACAAAGATATGAAGAAGAAAGACCTTCAGGCACAGGCCGGAATCAGCTGGACTTCTGTCACAAAACTGTCCAAGGGCGAAAATGTGAGTATGGAAGTTCTGATGAAAGTGTGTAAAGCGCTTGAATGCAATATCGGCGACATTATGGATCTGATTCCGGAAGAAGGTGATACGAATGGCGAGCTCAAAGAAGAATGATGTTATTAGCGTTGCTCCGCCGCACAGTATCAAGAAGTTTGAGTTGATTTCAGAGTATGTAAAGGCCTGGATCAACATTCTTATGCTGAACAAAAAGTGCAGGGGCATTGTCTACATTGATTGTATGTCAAATAGTGGCGTGTACTATGATGACCAAGGTAATGAAATAAAGGGTACGCCGCTTCTTGTTTCTGAGATCATTGCTGAAGCTATGACCAGATATACAGACAAGCAGGCATATGTATATTTCAATGACCTTGATTTCAGAAAAATTGACCTGCTTAAGACAAGAATTCCGAGGCAGACAAGCAATTTTACAATTTATACGGAGTCTATGGATGCAAATGTGCTGCTAAGAAAAATAGGTAGCCAATTCTCATCCATGTTCAGTGACATGCATTTTTTGCTAGTTTACGATCCGTATGATGCTCATATCGAATGGGATGCCATGATGCCGTTCCTGAAAAACTGGGGCGAAATCATCATCAACCACATGGTGTCCGATACAATCAGGGCAGCTAAGATGGCAAAGAAGCCGGAAGTTATCGAGAAGTATGAGGAAACCTATCAGACTACGATCGATGAACTGATTTCATTCGGCAGCGACAGAAATGCTTTCGAGAAAAAGATTGAGCAGATTATCCTTGATTTTAGCGGAAGAAAAGAAGGCCGCTATTATGTTGCTGCCTTCCCGTTCTTCAACAGTAATAACTCCGTGGTTTATAACCTGATTCACTGTACCGGTCATCCAACAGGATTTGATCTTTTCAAGTCTACGGCATGGAAGACCTTTGATGATCAGTCATCCGGAAAGAAAACCAATGATGGAAATGATGATGGTTATGAACAACTGGTTATGAACTTTGAGACCGGCGAAGTCGGATACGAGCATAAAGAAGATGATGCTCATTATACACTTCGAGATATTGCAGCTTATTTGCAACAGCATTTTCGAGGTAGGCAGGATGTTCCGAAGGATGAGATATCGGATTACTTGTTTGAGCATCCGGTGTTCCCAGTCAGAGACTACAGCAGAAAAACTTATAACGCATTAAAGAAATATTATGGTGCTGTAGTTCACAGAAATACCGTAACATTTTCAGATAGGAGTTGCTAAAGATGCCGAAAGTGGAAGGCTACATAAAAAGAAAATCCATGCTGTACAAGACAGGCGTAGAGTATGGAGATTATACATTGAATTTCGTGCAGGGGTGTGCACATGGATGCCGGTATCCTTGCTATGCCTTCCTGTTGAAGAAACGATTTGGGCAGATTAAAACGTATGAAGATTGGCTGAAGCCTTATCTGGTATCAAATACGCTGGAAATCCTGGATAAGGAAATCCCACGTCTCAAAGATAAGATCAAGTCCGTACAGCTCTGCTTCACAACGGATCCCTTCATGGTGGGATATTCTGAGATTGAGAAAATGAGTCTTGATGTTATAAAGAAGCTGAATGACGCGGGGATAAAGTGTACAGTCCTTACCAAGGGAATCCTGCCGATCAGTCTGGCAAAGTGTTCCAAGGATAATGAGTACGGCATCACACTAATTTCTCTGGATGAGGAATACAGAGAGAGGATGGAGCCTGGATCGGCACCATATGCCGACAGACTGAAAGCACTAAAGAAGTTGCATGAGAAGGGATGTAAGACGTGGGTGAGCATTGAACCATATCCTACACCGAATCTGATAGAGCAGGATCTAAAGAAGATCCTGAAAGCAGTCAGCTTCGTGGATAAGATTATCTTTGGAAGAACCAATTACTGCAAGGATGTCACGTCCGGTTATCCTGAACATAAGGAGTTCTACAATGAAAGGGCAAAAGAAGTGATTGACTTCTGTACCGAGAAGGGAATCGCTTACCACATAAAAGACAAAACGATTACAGAATAGAGTCCATTTTTAGGACAGCTAAAGAGATAGAATTAAGATGCCGGAGTATACAATGCCGGTAAATATGGACAAACAGGAGGAAAGACATGGCTGCGATTCATGATTTGCTTGCTCAGGTTCAGGATGAGGCACTGAGAGCCAGATTGGAGCAGGAGATAAACAGACTGTCAAAGACAAAGAAGTTCGGGCTGGTGTTTGAAGAACATCTTCCGGAGTGCACGCCGCTTTATGATATTCCGGTTAAGCGTGGTTCAACTGTTGCAAAGAAGACCGGTGCCGCCAGTGAGATGTATGAAGTGAGTTCCATTAAGGATGGAATTGCTACTTGCTATCATAAAGTTACGGAAGAAAAAGAAGAGATTCCCGTAGAAGAGCTGGTGTCGGTGGCTCAATTTGGAGAGCCTATCTACCCGTATCTGAAGCCGATTGATAGCATATGCAATGATCCTGACAGTGATCTTTGGCATACGCTGATTGAAGCTGATAATTATCACGCCCTTCAACTGTTGGAATACCTCTACGCAGGAAAGGTGGATTGCATCTATATTGATCCTCCGTATAATACAGGCGCACATGACTGGAAGTACAATAACAACTATGTTGATGAAACAGATTCATATAGGCATAGTAAATGGCTTTCCATGATGGAAAAGCGCCTTAAGTTAAGCAAAAGGTTGCTTAACCCAAGTCGTTCAACTTTAATTGTGACCATTGATGAGAAGGAGTATTTGCATTTAGGCTGTCTTTTAGAAGAACTTTTTCCGGAAGCCCAGATTCAAATGGTAAGTATTTCGATTAACCCATCAGGGGCAATACGTAATAACTTGTTTGCCCGGTCAGATGAATATGCTTTTATTGTCCTTTTGGGAGATGCTTGTGTCATTCAACCAAAGGGTGTAGGAGATGAGGTTGAAGTAAGATGGTGGTATTTAAGAAGATTGGAATACGGTTCAAGGCGTGGAACTGTTAAAGGTGGTGTCGCTCAGTTTTATCCGATTTATATTGATACAAGCACGGATAAAATAGTGAAAATTGGAGCTCCTCTTCCACATGATCAAGATAGGAATACTGTTCCAGAGATAGAAGGAACGGTGCCTGTTTTTCCGATACGCGATGACGGGCTTGAAATGAACTGGGGAGTAACAGACGAAACATTGCAGCGTTTAATGGATGAAAAAGTAATTCAGGTATTAAAAAATAAAAATTCTGAGTACCAACCATACACTATAAAGTATTTGAGTGAGAACTATAAAGATAAAATTGCTTCCGGAAGATGGGCAGTAAGAGGATTTAGAGAAGATGGATCTAAGATAGTCGTCGAAACAGGTGGAAAGCTATCGAGAGTTACAACTGTTTGGAAAGAAACCAGATACGATGCAAAAACATATGGAACAGTTGTATTGAAAAATATTGTTAAGGATTCACGGTTCTCTTTTCCTAAATCTCTGTATTCCGTTTTGGATACATTGCGTTATTTTGTTGCAGATAATCCGTCTGCATTGATACTTGATTTCTTTGCTGGGTCAGGAACTACATTGCAAGCTGTCAATCTGCTAAACGCAATTGATGAAGGAAATAGGCGTTGTATTTTAGTAACGAATAATGAAGTATCAGAAACAGAGGCAAAAACGCTTACAGATAAAGGATATCGTCCAGGCGATAAAGAATGGGATAGTTTAGGGATTGCAAGACATGTTACTTGGGAAAGAACGCGCTGTAGTATTTCGGGCATAGATGTAAATGGGGATAGTCTCAAAGGAAAGTATGGTGTTGATAAAGAAGATTATTATAGTGAGAAAGTGACTGTAATAGATGAGGACGAAAAGAAAAAGAAAAAGACTGTGTACTTAAAAAAGAAAACACCCATATATCCGGAACTTGAAGGATATGAAATGTCAGATGGCTTAAAAGCGAATGCCGCTTTCTTTAAGCTGGGTTTCCTTGACAAAACAGCAGTTGCCTTAGGAAGACAGCTCAAGGAATTATTCCCGGTTCTTTGGCTGAAAGCAGGAGCACACGGCGTATGTCCAGAACTTGAAGATGATAAAGCATATATGCAGGTGCTTCCTGAAAATGAGTTCGCAATACTCATAGACGAGAAACACTATCAAGAGTTCAATGAAGAAGTAAATAGGCATCCAGAAATTCAGACTATATATATTGTTACAGATTCTGAAGCTGGGTATCGCGAAATGATAGCTGGATATGGTGATAAGGATACATACCAGCTTTACAGAGATTATCTGGACAACTTCCGGATTAACACAGGGAGGTAAGCCATGAAAGCAGAATTATTTCCGTTTCAGAAAAGAGCTTTAGGTGAGCTTAGAATGAAATCTGCGGAGGCTGTATATCGCTACCAGCGTACTCACTCAAAACAGGTAGTATCTTTCACAGCACCGACCGGTGCCGGTAAGACCATCATCATGGCTGCCTTGATTGAGAGTATTTTCTTTGGAGATGAAGCATATCCGGAGCAGCCGGAAGCAATCGTTGTATGGCTTTCTGATTCTCCACAGCTGAACGAGCAGTCTAAGGATAAGATTGACTTGAAGGCGGATAAGATACGGCTGGGACAGTGCGTGACGGTTCAGGATGATTCCTTTGATCAGGAAATGTTCGATGACGGACATATCTATTTTCTTAACACGCAGAAGCTTGGCAAGAGTTCCAATCTTACGAAGCACACAGATAATCGTCAGTACACAATCTGGGAGACTTTAGCTAATACGGCCCGTGACAAGAGTGATCGTCTGTATTTTATCATTGACGAAGCACACCGTGGAATGCAGGGACGTGAAGCCGGACGCGCTACTACGATTATGCAGAAGTTCCTTAAAGGAAGCCCGGAAGATGGCATTGAGGCTATGCCAGTAGTTATCGGAATGTCCGCTACATCTGCAAGATTCAATGCATTGGTACAGGGTATCGCATCGGATACTCAGTATGTAGTTGTAACAACAGATGAAGTCAGAGCTTCCGGTTTGCTTAAGGATCGTATTGTGATTTCTTATCCGGAAGATAATACCGGAAATAAAGATATGGCTGTCCTTCAGGCGGCAGCCGATGAATGGAAAGATAAGTGGGATCACTGGTATCAGTATTGCTACGAACAGCATTACGCTTATGTGAATCCGGTGCTTGTTATACAGGTACAGAATACTACGGCATCTTCAATATCTGCTACGGATCTTGACGACTGTGTTCAGAAGATTGAGGAAAGAACCGGCATCCGATTCCAGGAAGGCGAAGTGGTTCATACCTTTGGCGATGCCAATAATGTTATTAAGGTCAATGGCTTGAATGTGCCTTATGTTGCACCGTCAGCTATTGCAGAGGATAAACGCATCCGAGTCGTATTCTTTAAAGAAAGCTTATCAACCGGATGGGATTGTCCAAGAGCAGAGACGATGATGTCCTTCCGTCATGCGACGGATGCAACCTATATTGCACAGCTTTTGGGAAGAATGATCCGTACACCGATGCAGATGCATATTCAGGTTGATGAAACTCTGAATGATGTACACCTGTATCTGCCTTACTTCAATTCCGATACAGTAAAGGAAGTTGTAGAAGAACTGCAGAATGCAGAGGGTGGCGATATCCCTGCTGATATCTATGGTGAATCTCTTGAAACAAGAGTTATGGACACATTGTCCGTCAGACCGAGAAGTACTTCCGGCGGAGGAACGCGTCATACATCGGCGTATCCGGGACAGATGTCGCTGTTTGACCAACCAAGTGGAACTCAAACTTCCGAAGTACATGATGGAGCAGGGCAGTATGGCAGCAGTGGACAGATTGGAAATGCTTCCGGCGTTCACGAAATACCTTCTGGAAATAATGCTGGTACAAACAGTGCAGCTGGTAGTACAACACATCAAGCAGCCTCTCAGCAGCCGGAACAGACACAGAATACACAACCAACCGGAGCTGCTCCGGCAGCAGGCGTTACACAGACGACACCTGCAGGAAATACAACACAGACAGAACCGGAATACGTTCAGGAAACATTTATAGATCCTTTAGACAGAGAGGGAGTGGTAAAAGCTATCAATGATTCCGGACTTCTGTCTTACGATGTAAGAAATGTAAGAATCAGCAACTATCTGAATTCTTTGTATAGCCTGGCGAGACTGCTCAGACAGTCTGGAAAATATCAGGATGCCACAGATGATGTGCTGGAAGAGATCGTAAAGATGATCCGTGAATATGTGGGTGATCTGAAGCGTAATGGCAAATATGACGATATGGCAAAGAGGATCATGGAGTTTCAGATGAAATCTCAGGTTTTCGATGCTTTTGGTGAAAGCGTAGATGACAACATCGTGCATATGTTCATGTCCTCCACAGATATTGATATCGACCGTCAGTTTCGCAGGGCTGAAACGAAACTTGGAAATGAGGGCGTTGGAAACAAATATGGTCACTACTATTACGATGAGGATGATCCGAACGCCTATAAGATCGATGTCATTCTGTATGCGTCGAATGACGATTGCTATGCAAGACTTCTTGCTTATGCAGAGAAGATGTTCCATAAGATGAATGATGATTATCGCCGTAAGATCGTTGGCTTAGGCGACCGTTTCATCAAACAGTATGATGCTATAGTCTCTAACGGAGATGTTGTCAGTAAGCATAACTTCCGCCTTCCGGAGACCATCAGCCTTCCTCATGAAGTAAATGGCAAGGATTATGAAGATCATCTCTTTGTAGATGATTCCGGTAAGGCACGCATCAATCTGAATAACTGGGAAGAAGGTGTACTGATTGAGGAACAGGGTCAGGCAGATTATGTATGCTGGCTTAGAAATCCTCCGAGAAAGCCTTGGTCACTTTGCATTCCGTATGAAATGGGCGGTGAACAGAAACCGGCTTATCCCGATTTTGTAATTATCCGCAAGGATAGCGATGAAGAATACGTTGTGGATATTCTGGAACCGCATGATCCGACCAGAATTGATAATCTGGGCAAGGCAAGAGGTTTTGCAGAATACGCAAGACAGAATCCGGGTGTAGGCCGCATCCAGCTGATCCGTATGGGTAAGGATGCTGTCGGGCATAACAGATTTAAGAGACTGGATATGGCTATGAGTGCCGTGCGTGACAAAGTGGCACGAGCTATGACAAACGATGAGCTGGATCACATCTTTGATACCGATGGGTTCTTCATGGAATAAAGAGTACAGATTGGAGGCTTCAATATGGATAACGACCAGATTGTAAGCAGGATGAATTCATATTTGCATACTTCCGCCAACGTATTGGCTGAATGGCTTGGAAGCCTTCTTCCGAGAGCTTCAGACGATTGGTGGGAAGAGTGTGTTCTGGATAAGCTGAGCTATAACCAGCGTGAGATGGCAATAGAAAGAGGCTTTACGGAGCTTGGTCAGTTTGAATTGGCTGCATTGCTCCGTATTGCCGATAAGTCGTGGTATGCAATGCGTAACGTGACATTTCTTCCGACAAGGGAGAGGGAATGTGTCCGCGATATGATGCGTGTTCGTAATAACTGGGCTCATGTCAGCGCTATGCTTCCGGGCAAGGATGCTATCCTTGCTGATCTGGCAACGTTACACGATTTCTTTGAACAGCGTGGATGTGAAGACAGTCAGCTTAATGAAATCGATCGAATGATCGAAGAAGTGAAGTCTCCGTCAACAGTTGATTTTGCATCGTTCTCTCAGGAAACAGAAACTGGACAAACCGCTGAAGTAGAACCGGAAGTGATTGATGAAAATGAAATCACTGAAAAGAGCCTTGTATATCTGATCGGTAATCCAGATGTTCGTGGCATTGTTATGTCTATAACGGATCTGGGAGAAACAAAGAAGTATGATGTCTTTGTAGACGGTAATTTCAAAACATTTTATTCCGGACAGATCGCTTTGTATGTAGAGACGGCTTCCTATAACTGGGTGGATATCAATACATTCCGGAGCTATCTGACCGCATATCAAATCAATAATCCTTCAGGGAATGATTTGTATTCCCTGAATTCAGCCCGTATCGACTTTGTGCCGTATCAGTTCCGACCGGCATTAAAGCTGATTCATGCTGATGAACCGAGAATCCTGATTGCTGACAGCGTTGGTGTCGGTAAAACTATCGAGGCTGGTCTTATTATCAAAGAGCTCCAGGCAAGAAATGAACTTGAAAATGTTCTTATTATCTGTCCGAAACCGCTTGTTACTGAACGGAAATGGGAGATGGAAATGAAACGATTTGATGAAGAATTTGTACCGGTGGATGGTCCGATGCTTCGTCAGATTATTTCTGATACCGACAGAGATGGCGAATGGCCTATCAGATTCAGCAAGACTATTGTTCCGTATTCCATTTTGGATAGCAGAGCATATGAGGGTGAAACCACAAAGAAGAAGCATACTTTCGGATTAAGAGATCTGGATCCTGCTCCTCACTTTGATCTTGTTATCATCGATGAGGCGCATCATATCCGTAACGGCAGTATGGAGAAGGAAAAGGCATTTGAATATAAATGCGTTAACTACTTCTGTGACAACGCAGATGCAGTAGTAATGCTGACAGCTACACCACTGCAGACAAGCGATGATGATCTGTTTACACTGCTGAACGTACTTCGTCCGGATGTTGTAATAGATAAGCAGACATTCAATATGATGTCCCGTCCGAATGCGCATATCTCTGAGGCAGCAAGTTTAATGAGACGAGCTGATGAGAAGTGGCAGGAATTGGCTTCGGAAGCCTTGAAGGGTGTTCTTGATACTCAGTGGGGCGAGAATGTCATTGCGGCGAATCCGACATACGGAGAAATGGTAAAGACATTGCAGCAGGATAAGATTACGCGTGAAGAGCGTGTAAAACTGATTTCTGACGCAGAGAGCCTTCACAGCTTCAATTCTATGTTAAACCGTACAAGGCGTAAGGATATACAGGATTTTTGTATCAGAAGACCTTTTACTTTGGCTGCGGAGTTTACAGAGCGGCAGAAGGAATTACATGATGAGCTGCTTCGCTTTGAAGCGGATGCACTGCTACAGCTTCATGGGAATGCCAGATCGATACCGTTTATGATGTCTACCATAAAGAGGCAGGCAGCAAGCTGTATCTTTGGTTTAGCACCACATATCAGAGATCTTATCCAGAGACGTTTCCAGCAGATGGAAGATGATCCTGATCTTGATTACTCACCGGGATTTGCTTTTGACGGAGCAGATGCCAGTGCTTTGGCAGGAATGGCACAGAACCTTCTGACTATGGCGGATAATCTTCCGGAAGAAGATCCGAAGTTTGATCAAATGCTGGAAGCTATCATGGAGAAGCAGAATCAGGAAAACAATAAAATCATTCTTTTCAGCACTTTCCGTTATACGCTGTATTACCTGAAGAAAAAGCTGCTTGATGCGGGACTCAGAGTAGAACAGGTTGACGGTAGCGTTAAGGATGCCATGAGGCAAGAATACTGTGCGAGATTTGAGCTGCCCAAGGATGATAAAGATGCTATTGATATCCTGCTCTTTACAGAAGTCGGTTCCGAAGGTCTGGATTATCAGTTTTGCGATATGATGATCAACTATGATCTGCCTTGGAATCCTATGAGGATTGAACAGCGTATCGGACGTATTGATCGTCGCGGGCAGCAGAGTGAGGCTGTTGGAATTTACAATATGATCACGAATGGCACTGTGGATGCAGATATTTATTATAGATGCCTTATGCGAATCGGCATCTTTGAAAGCAGTATCGGTGAGTGCGATGAGATCCTCGGAGATATTGCCACCCAGCTTGATCACATTGGAATGGATACGTCTCTTACGGATGAAGAACGTAAGATAAAGCTGGAACAGATGGCGGATAACGAAGTCCGCAGGCTCCAGGAATTGAATAAGCTTGAAGAGGAAGAAAAAGAATTCTTCGGATTTGACCTGTCAGAATACATGACATCTCAGGAGATTCATAATGCCGAAAATCCTTGGCTTACGCAGAAGAGTCTTCAGATACTGATCGAACAGTATCTGTTCCGAAGATTGGGACAGGGAAGTTATATTCTGGGCGAGAGCGAAGTGAAGCAGCTTAGATTGTCAGCTGCTGCAAGAGCGGAACTGAGAGATGATTTCAGAAAGCTTCCAAGCGGCAGAAATGCCGTGCGCCAGAGCTGGGATGTGTATCTGAAGGGCAAGGCTCCGATTCATCCGATCACTTTTGACTCCGAAACCGCTGAAAAGAAGAGAGATACCTTCTTCATCACGGCAATGCATCCGTTGGCAAAACAGGCAGCGGCTTATTTCGCATCGAATGAACAGGCGTATATCCACCTTCAGTATGCGACAGAGGATCTTCCAAGTGGTAGCTACCATTTCTCTGTGTATGCGTGGAGTTATGTTGGGATCAATCCGCATTTCAAGTTGGTGGTTGTCTGCGATGATGACGTAATCGCCGCAGAATTGCCAGATATCCTTCAGGAATCACAGAGCGGAGCCGCAGCGGTCAAGATGCAGCCGTCTGATTGGGATACGTTGGAAAAGAAGCAGGTTAAACTGTGGATGGATGAAAAAGCTTCTGAAATCAAGGAAGCCGAGAACACATCCACATTCAAGATAGAGAGCTTGTCAAATAACTTCAGAAACAGAAAGCGTTCTCTGGAACAGAAGATTATGGATACCAGCAGTGAGAGCATCCGAAGGATGTATACCAGTGAGCTGGAATCTGCTACGGAGAGCTATGAACTGAAGGTTGAAGAGATCAGAAAAAAGGTGGCACAGACGGATATCCATACGACGCTGATTGCGAATGGAATCCTTGATGTTGTCAACTGACGATACACGTTTGGAGGTGTCGGAGATGGCTAAGATGGCGATTGCTGATCAGGTTTTACAGCGCCAGGATAAGGATGGTATGCTTCGGCGTGCCCTGGAGAGAATCATTCAGCTCTATACGGATAAATCCCATTTCGTATATGAGCTTCTTCAGAATGCGGAAGATGCCGGAGCATCAAAAATAAAGTTTGAGCAATATGCTGACAGGCTTGTAGTACTTCATGACGGGCATCCGTTTTCTATGGAGAACTTGCAGGGACTCTGTGATATCGGTAAGTCGGATAAGACAGACGATCTGAACCAGATCGGTGAATTTGGTGTTGGCTTTAAGTCTGTATTTGGCATATGTGAGACCGTGCGCCTTTATAGCCATCCGAGCAAAGCAGATCAGGAAAATGGATACCATCAGTTTGCTGTTGAAATCAAAGATTTTACTCATCCGGTGGATATTGACGATCAGGAAGTGGATGTCGGTTATACCACAAAGTTTGTGTTCCCTTATAGTGTTGGATTTACCTTTTCAGGATTCACTACGATTGAGAAACTTGATGAGGTTCTGTCGAAGAGATTACAGAACCTTGGTATTACTACGCTGCTTTTTATGAAGCATCTTCAGTCTATTGATTACAAGATCGAATTGCCAAAGCTAAAAGCATCAGGAACTTATTTACTTGAAAAGACACCGATCAATGATCATTGTTCGCTTGTGTCTGCAATGGGAGAGACTGCAAGTAAGAAAGAGAATGAAGAGATTTCTTATCTCGTGTTCTCACGACCTGTTACAGGTATCCAGGCCGGAAGAACTATTGATATTGCTTTTGCAGTAACTGTTGAGGAGTCGGGCGATTACACTTTCTCTGCATCAAAGTCTCCGTATATCTCTGTTTATTTCCCGACAGAAACAGAGAGCAAATTAAAGTTTATAGTACAGGGACCTTATCGTACTACACCGAATAGAAGTAGTGTTCCGGCTGATGATAAAGATAATATTGATCTGGCAGAACAGACGGCAGCATTGTTGCGTGATAGTGTGATCGAACTCAGGGATTCCGGAAAGCTCAATTTCAGTTTCCTGAATATTCTGCCGGTTGACAATGAGGTGTTCTATAGTGCGCCTCTGTTTGAGTGCATGTTTGAAGAGACCGAAAGCATGATGACAGAGGAAGAATTGCTTCTATGCAAAGATGGAACGTATGCTTCAGCTGATTCTGTTAAGATCGCCAGAGGCGCTGATTTCGCTGATGTTCTTTCTGAAGAGCTACTTACAGAATTGCTGGATGATGGTACAGATTATCATTGGCTTCCGACATTCCTCACAGAGACGAATAAGACTTATAAAACGCTGTATGAGTTCCTAACAGATGTGTTGGATATTGAAGTAATCCGTCCAGAGAATCTGAGGAATGCATTCAATAATAACCGTGCGTTTCTGCCGCGTCGAGATGATGAGTGGCTGGTAAAATTCTATAACATGTATGACTCAGTAGGCGGCGCGTTTGAGAAAAAACGTGGTGGCTCCAACATGCTGACAGCTGAGATCATCAAAACATCCAAGGGGACATTCGTTGCACCATATCGTAAGAGCGATGGAAGTGATCAGAATGCATTTTATTATCGTGGATATGAGAATGCTTCGTATCTGCCGAATATCTTCCTTCCCAGTGCAAATACAGATGGGATGGATGATATTTCTTTTGTTGATGAAAAGATGCTGCAGCATTGCAGGCATTTCTTCGTAGAAATTCTGAATCTGCAGAAGCCGAATGAATATGAGTTCTTTATAAGGGATTTCAAGAAACGTTATGAGAGTGGCAAGGCGGTTTCCGATGATCAGCATATTACCGATCTTAAGAGACTGCTTCATTATCGTGGAAACAGCGATTACCGTGAAGAAGTTACCAATCTCATGAAAAAATATCTGAAGATCAGATGTACCAAGGATGGAAAGATAGTATATGCGAATCCGAGTAAGGAAAAAGTGTTCTTCTCCGTCAATTCGCAGGGAATGAGTATCGAGCAG
>QWCY01005110.1_pt1 | contig 18354 bp, 13 predicted proteins | sample 1972631 | NCBI WGS metagenome assembly QWCY01 (sample SAMN09866696, study PRJNA288562) | Human gut metagenome isolate pre1_stool, whole genome shotgun sequencing... | isolation source: gut | host: Homo sapiens | place: USA: California
ACCACGAACCTTTCCAGATGTGGTATCTGTTACGCCATCTGTTCTGCTAACTACAGTACTTTCTGTGGCTGCTGTGTCATCAGCTGCTGCAGCGGAAACTGTTGAAATTCCCATAGAGAAAATCATAGCACTGCTTAAAAGAATAGTTAAAATTTTTTTCTTCATTTCTGAAATCTCCTCCTTCGAATCAAGTGAGTTTATTATAAAAAAACAAATCTGTCAGCGCTATAAGTTTTTGAATCGGTCACTATTACTTTTTTGCTTGTTTGGGAAATCCGATTGAAAAACAATTTGATTGGTTGTACTATATTTAATATGAAAGTCCCGGACGGCAACCAAGAATGAGCCATGCTTGCATGAGCGAATTCTTGGGTATCGGACGTGCTGACTTTCATATATTCAATATGAAAAGAGCGTTCTTATGAAAAAAAATTTGAAGATATTTTTATTAATTGCTGTTTGTGCCATGGCAGGCTGTTGTCTGTTATATATCAGAGAAGCGGATGAAAAACAGCAAATACACAGTGAAAAAAAAGAAAAGGAAAAATTGGTATTTCTTACGTCTAAGAGGGAAACAAGACATATTTTTGAAAAAATCATTGCAGATTTTAATGAATCACAGGATGAGATATATGTAGAACATATGGCGGTACCAAATCCGGAACAGGAGTTACAAATACGGGCGGTTCAGGGAGAATTTCCGGATATTGTTGAATTTATCGGAGCACAGAAAGATGATTTGGAAAAATATGTAAAGGGTGGATATTTGCAGAATTTAGATGATTTTTCGGCAACTCATTGTGTAAATGAACATTTTTTAGAAAAATTAAAAATTCTTAATGGCATCTACGTACTTCCATTATCTGTAAATTACAGAGGGATATTTTACAACAGAAGAATGCTGGAAGAGGAAGGATACCAGATTCCTTCTACATATGCGGAGTTAATTGATACGATGGAGCAGATAAAAAAAGCAGGAAAACTTCCAATTGTTTTTGCAGATAAAGACAGCTGGACGATTCATCAGGGATGGGACGCAATTGATATGTCCTCCAGGGGAAGTCAGGATGATTTATTTCAGAAGGTTTTGAATGGTGATGCATTTTTATACGAAGATTCTATCGCACTTGATTCTACCAGGAAATTTTTGGAAATACGAAAATACGGCCAGAAACAGACGGTAAACACAGGATATGACGACGCTGTAAAAAAATTTGCAAATGGGGAAGCCTATATGTTTCTTCAGGGAAACTGGGCGTATCCTATGATTAAAAAGATAAATCCGGATATAGATTTGTTATTTATGCCATTTCCCACATATCATGAAAATCAGGCAAAGGTTGTGGCAAAAATAGATGCGACATTGGGGGTTTCCGCTTCCTGCAAGCATTCAGAAGCAGCTGGACAATTTTTGGACTATGTATTTTCAAAAAATGTCAGTGAATATTATGCAGACAAAGCAGGGGCATATTCCTGTATAAATTCTGTAGATGTAACAGATAGTTATGCAAAAGTGTTTACGGATAGCATCAGTAAAGGTGATTTCTTTCTGGAAGAATTTGCTTATGAGAGCGAAAAATCTACCGCAAGGGATGCTTTATTTCAGAATTTTGTTAGTTCACCTCAAAAAGACACAGAAAAATCATTTTTGAAAGAATTAAATGATCTTTTAATTCAGCAGAAAGGAGATTGAGTGTGAAGCGGATTACAAGACTACCGGTATGGTGGCAGCTTTTTATTGGATTAGCGTGCTGTTTTCTATTTTCCCTGATCGTAATTTGTGCATCCTTTTTCATTGATGTGAAAGAGGCTGAAAAGAATAATTGGTTTTATCTGCACAAAATGAATAGTCAGTGGGAGATGGAGATTGAGACCATAACAAAGAAGCTGGATTATTTGGAATATTTACCCTTAATAGATAAAGATATTATGACGGCTCTCCGAAAGGATTATGAAAAACAATCTTTGAAAAAACAGCTTTCATCAAAGGAATATGTAAATGATATTCTGGAAGATATTTGTGGAATTAATCCTTATATTTTACGTGCCACGATTTTAACTGAAAACGGAAATGTTTATGGTAACTTTGTGGAAGATTCGTTGCCACAGATTGAGCAGGCAAAAAAACATATTGTCTATTCAAAGGTTGAACATAAAAATGAGGAATATATAACTGACGTATATGAAGGCGAAATAAACCTGCTTCCCTATAAATTGCTGACAATCGCATATGCTATGTATCCGGTGGAATCGGATGAAAAGCTTGCTACTATTTATATCGATTTGGATTTTGAAGAAATAGAAAAAAGTTTTTCCGTGTTTTCAAATGATGAAATTGAATGCTGCCTTTTCAACAAAAACGGGATCATTTATTCTTCTGAAAAAGAAAACAATTTTCTTCTTGAGGATGTGAAGAAGATATATGAAAATTCAAATCATCAGGGAACATTGAAAGTAGATGGTTCTGTCTGGAATGCATATGTTGTTAAAATGGATGATTTGGATTGGTATTTGGTTCAATGTATGCAGCAAAAAAGCTTTGTTTTCAATAGTATGAAAAATATTTTGCTTTTTTGTTTTTGGGCTTTGATGGTTTTTGTTTTTTTACTGGTTGGCGGAATGCAGCTGATCAGTCGTATTACAAAACCTATCTCTGAATTTTCAGATGCTTTAGATCAGGTAACCTTACACAAAAAACAAAAACCACAGCATATTCAATTAGAAGAGGATGTACCAAAAGAAATTTCCACAATGGTAAGTGGCTATAACGATCTTGTATCTCGTATTGAAGAAAATATTATTCTGGCATACAAAAACGAAATAAGTCAGAAAAAGACAGAACTGCAAATGCTGCAATACCAGATCAATCCTCATTTTTTATACAACACATTAAATATTGTCAGTGCATTGGCGAAACTAAATGGAATTGATGAAATATCGGAAATTTCAGAATGCCTGTCCCATATTTTCCATTATAACGTAAAAGGGGGGAATATTGTACAGCTGAAAAAGGAACTTGAGAATCTTCAGTGTTACGTAAAAATACAGTCCATGCGTTTTCCGGGAAAATTTGATGTAATATACAACGTGGAAGAGGACATGCTGACCTGCGAAATGTTAAAATTTATATTACAGCCATTAATGGAGAATGCAATGGAACATGGCGTTATCCCATGCAAAAGAAGAGGGCGGATAGAAGTGAATGGAAAAATCAGTTCCGGTCATATAGCTGAGATCAGCATTTGCGATAATGGAAATGGAATAAGCGATGAAATGCTGCAGAGGTTACACCAGGAGCTTAAGAAGGACTTGCAGCAGGGAGTGAATCCTGGTTCCTCTGGAATCGGACTTATAAATGTGCACCAGAGGATTAAAAACTATTATGGAGAAGAATTTGGAATTTCAGTTGAAAGTAATCAAGGGGAATACACTTGTGTGAAAGTCCGTTTCCCGGTATTGCAAGAAGAGGTATGAAAATGAATTTTAAAATTTTAGTTGCAGATGATGAATATTATGCGAGAAAAGCACTTGTTATGATGCTTGAAAAATCAGAACTGCCGATTTCAGTGAATGGAGATTTTGAAGACGGGGAAGAAGTGATAGAATTTCTTCAGGAGAACGAAGCGGATATTATCATTACAGATATCCGGATGCCAAATACAGATGGCCTGGAACTGGCAAAATATGTGCAGGAACATATGCCAAAATGCTCGGTAGTAATAGAAACCGGATATGAAGATTTCCAATATGCAAGAAATGCGTTGCGCTATCAGGTAAAGGATTATTTGACCAAACCGATCAATGAATCAGAATTACTTAAGTCAATAAAGAATATTCTTGCTGAAAAAACACAGTCTGATAACCTGGAAAATATGAATAAATTAAAAGGGGTTGTTGAGAATCTGGATTTTGCACAATTGATACAAAACAAAAAATTGTTTGATGATCTGATGCCTACGGATCTCTGGAATGTTCATGGCTGGTTTTTTATGGTGAAGGGAGAAGTTTCACATTCAGGATATCAGAAGATAAAAAAATACTTGCAAAATAAAAGAACTACTGCAGGTGTACAAAGCTGGTATTTTAAAAATAAAGGGGAATGCATATTGCTCTTTTTTTGCAATGAGAAAATGGATTTCAAAACATGTATTGGAGAAGCTGATTTTTTACAGTTAAAAAATAGTATAGACCAAAATTCCTGGTTTGGAATCAGTGGGATCCATAAAGAAAGAGCGGAAGTTGAAAAGGCGTACAGAGAGTGTATTTACGCAATCAATAACCGTATTTTAATAAATGAAAATCTGTTTTTCTGGAAGGAAGAACTGGAAATTAAAGAATTACTGGAAAAAGATACCTTGGAAATATTCAGTAGGTTCATAGAATTTGGACGCATTCGTGAGGCAGAAAAGATCATAGACAAACTATTTGCCAAATGCATAAGAGAGCATGCAAACATTTACAGCCTTTATAATGCAATCATACAGCTTTTTTCTGTCCTCAGAAAAAACTATTACAACGGATGTCAAGTGCCCTCTGGAGAAGGGGGATATTTCCTGTTTGATTTTAAAATCGATCTGTATCAATTCCATACAGCGGATGAACTGAAAGAGTATTTGCTTATGATTTTGAAAGAAGTCTGTGAGAAAAGCGAGGAAAATGAAAATGAACTTCTGATAGAAAATATTTTAAGTTATTTTGAAAATCACTATGCAGATGATATTACATTAAATGAGCTTGCAGAACATAAATATTTTGTAAGTGTGGGCCACCTTAGCAGAACATTTAAAAATAAAACAGGATTGACATTTTCCAAGTATCTGACAGAGCTTCGCTTGAAAAAGGCAATAGAATTTTTGAAAAATACAGACTTTGACATTACGGATATAGCTACATTTACAGGATATAATGATGCTTCCTATTTTACTCAGATTTTTCGAAAATCCTGCGGCATGACGCCTTCGGAATATCGTTCCCAGGAAAGAAAAAAGAAAAATCAAAAAAGTGATATTGAAAAAGAAAATAATTAATAGTTTTTATCTTCCGCAAGCCTTAGAATAGATTTATCAAAAAAAGGAGGCTCTGTTTATATGAAGAAGAGATTAACTGTATTGGCTGCATTGCTTACCTGCTCCACACTTATGGGAAGTGTTCATGTATATGCAGAGGAAAATGAAAAGAACGTTGTTGAAACTGCGTACGGAAAAGTGCAGGGAATCAACAGTGTAGATGAAAACTATGAGGATGTTGTAGAATTTCGTGGAATTCCATATGCAGCACCGCCGGTTGATGATTTACGTTGGAAACCACCGGTAGATCCTGAAAAATGGGATGATGTTCTTGTATGCGATACTTACAAGGATATTCCTATGCAGGTATTAGGCGGAGCTGAAGTGGAACCCTATAAAACAGATATTTATTACGATGGAGTTCCTAAAATGAGTGAAGACTGTCTGTATCTGAATGTAATGACAACAGAAGATTCACTTTCCTCTACAGAAAAGAAACCGTATCTGTCATTGCCGCAGCTTAGCGAGGAACAGGGCCAGAGCGGAAACTATGGTCTGATGGATCAGATCAAAGCAATGGAATGGATCAAAGAAAATATTGCGAATTTTGGAGGAGACCCTGAGAATATCACTGTTGGCGGACAATCCGGCGGTACCACAAAAGCAATGGCAATGACTGCTTCTCCTAAAATGGATGTGGAAGTAGATAAATTAATCCTGGAAAGTGGCTTAAAGTACAATATGGAATTCCAGACTCAGGAAAGTGCAGAAGAAAAAGGAACTGCATATCTGGGAGATCTGGGACTTGATGAAGCTACGACACTTGAGGATCTGAGAAACATGGATGCTGAAAAACTGATTGACAGCACCAGCTCTAATTATCCGGGAAGTATGAATCTGGATGGCCTGTATGTCACCTATGAAAGCATTCAAGATTCTATTAATGACGGAGTGTTTGATGAGATTTCCGTATTGTCTGGAACAAATATGGGAGAGGGAAGCTATCCGAAGGTATCCACAGCAGATGATTTCTATGCACAATACAAAGAAGCTCTTGGTGATTTGTATGATAAGTACGATTTTGAAAATCTGGTAAAGGTTGATGACAATACAGCAGCTATGGTCAGCCGTCAGTTAGGAACTTATGGCCTTGGCACAAATGTCAGCAGAAGCCTTATGGTCAATCGACTGTACGGAAAAACGATGTCAGAAAGAACAGATGGAAAAGCAGTAAATTATACATACTTATTCAGCCATGCTACACCTGAGAGCATGTCAGATTTAGGAACAGACAGAGGCTGGGCTAACCAGTGGGCATGGCATACAGGTGAAATGTGGTATGCATTTAATTCTCTGCGTGAGGGCGTTCCGGCGGTAAGACAGTGGACTGACTGGGATTATGAATTAGCAGAAAAAATGAATCAGTATTGGTCAAACTTTATCAAAACCGGAGATCCAAATGGAGATGGACTCGCATACTGGCCGGAAGCAGATGAAAATATGGGATATATTCAGTTGGGCGATGGAATCAGTACACATGACGAGGAACTAACAGATCTGGAAAAACTGATGATGGATTATACAACCAACTATTTCAATTTTCCTGTAGCAGATTAATAATAAGCAAGGCTATCACTTATAGGTAAAGTCGCCGGCTTAAAAGTCCGGCGGCTTTTATTATGTAATTTGAAGCGGACTTGTCCGCTTTGTTTTGGGATATATCAGTCAATTATGGTATACTGCATCATTTCATAATGTAATCTGCATCCTTCTGTAATGTCAAATGGCAGAAGCGCTCTTGCTACCAGCTTCAGTTCTTCTTCGGGAAGATCTGTCCTGCGCAGATGAGCGTAGTCGCCGTCAATAGATTCTACAATATAATCACAAATTAACATAGGAATTATCCCTCCGGTTTGTATTATTTATATGCTTATAGAATACCACAGAGAAAAACGTTTTTCAAATACCAATTCAGGTGCTATAATAAAAATCACAGGTGAAAAAAATATCAGTGAATAACATCAGAAAATGAGGTATCAAAAATGTCAGCATTAACAATCAGTCCGGAGGATGAAAAAAGAGTAAAAGGAATGGGCTTCCTGAATAACAGAGGAACCGACCTGTTTTCAGCAAGAGTTCTTACAACAAATGGAAAAGTAACTGCAGCACAGCATCGCTGTATGGCAGATGCAGCAGAAAAATTTGGCTGCGGTGAGATTCTGTATACCACCAGACTTTCTGTGGAAATCCCGGGAATTCCCTACGATAAGATTGAAGAATTTCAGGAATTTATAGCGAAAGAAGGCCTGGTGACAGGTGGAACAGGGGCAAAGGTTCGTCCTGTAGTGTCCTGCAAAGGAACCACCTGTCAGTATGGACTTCTGGATTCTTACGCAATCTCTGCAGAAATCTACAAGCGCTTTTATGAAGGCTACGGAGATGTGGCATTGCCACATAAATTTAAGATTGCAGTCGGCGGATGTCCAAACAACTGTGTGAAGCCAAATCTGAATGATGTAGGCATTATCGGTCAGAGAATTCCGGAAGTGAACACAGACGTCTGTAAAGGCTGCAAGAAATGCGCCATCGAAGCGGCTTGCCCCAATAAAGTGGCAAAGGTCGTAGAAGGGAAAATTCAGATTGATAAAGAAGCCTGCAAGCACTGCGGCCGCTGTGTGGGAAAATGTCCGTTCCACACCATTGAGGATGGCGCTTACGGCTATAAGATATACATAGGTGGCCGTTGGGGCAAGAAAGTATCAATGGGAAAAGAGCTTGGCAAAATATTCACATCCAAAGAAGAAGCACTAGATGTAATTGAAAAGGCAATTCTTTTCTTCCGTGACAATGGAATAAAGGGAGAACGTTTTGCGGAGACTATTGAGAGAATTGGCTTTGAAAATGTGGAGAAGCAGCTGTTGGAGCAGCTGTGAAAAGACGTTGCCCGGGAGAGTCATTACAATTTGTGGAAATGCTCTGCACAGATAAAATAGAATTTGGAGGAAATAAACACCTATGAATACAAGAGAACAGATCCATGTATTATCTGAGAAAATGCTTGAAAATCTTGGAAAGCTGGTTGCCGTTGATTCCCAGCTTGGCACCCCGTCAGAGGGGAAACCTTTCGGAGAGGGACCGGCAGAAGCGCTTGGAATCGGACTTGAAATTGCCAGAGAGCTTGGCTTTAAAACCGTAAATCTTGATAACTACTGCGGTTACGCCGAAATGGGAGAAGGCGAGGAAATCGTGGGTATTGCAGGTCATCTTGATATTGTACCTGTAGGTGGTGACTGGACCTACGATCCATTTAAGCTGACACGAGATGGCGACCATGTGTACGGACGTGGAACTACAGATGACAAGGGGCCTGTAATTGAAGCACTTTATGCGATGAAACTTCTGAAGGATTCCGGTGTGAAACTGAACAAAAGAGTCCGTCTGATCATGGGATGCAATGAAGAGACCGGTTCTAAATGTATGGCACATTATAATGAGGTAGAGGAAGAGTTATCCTGCGGTTTTACACCTGATGCAAATTTCCCATGTATTCATGGTGAAAAAGGCTATATGTCCATGATGGCATATTCCAAAAATACCAGAATTATCTCCATGAATGGTGGCTTTGTTTCTAATGCTGTATGCGATAACTGTACCACTGTGATTCCGGAAGAGGCTGGTCTTAAGGAGAAACTGGAGCAGATGCTTTCCGAAACAAAACTGCAGGAATATAAAGTTACGGAAGGCGAAAATCAGATCACCATTTATGCAAAAGGTGTACCGGCTCATGCCAGCACTCCAACCCTTGGCATCAATGCCGCAGGTGTTACCATGGAATGTCTTGCAAAGGCAGGCTTCGAAGACGATTTTGTTAAATTTTATAATCAGCACATTGGAACAGCCTGTGACGGCTCCGGTGTTGGTCTTAAAATTTCCGATGAGTTTGGTGAGCTGACCTTCTGCAATGGAATCGTAAAAACAGAGGATGGCGTGATCTCCTGCACCATCGACATCCGTGTACCTGTAACCTTCAAAAAGGATGATATTCTGAATCGTATAGAAGGTAATCTGGAAGATAAAAATGGCCGTATTGAGGTGGGGGAAATCGGTAATCCGTTGTTCTTCCCAAGAGAATCTCCGCTGGTAAATGCCCTGTACAAGGCTTATGTGGATGTGACTGGCGACACGGAGAACAAACCAATGGTAATTGGCGGTGGTACCTATGCCAAATCTCTGAAAAATATTATTGCATTTGGTCCGGAAAAGCTGGGTGTGGATTATCGTATTCACGGTGCAGATGAGTTCATTCTTGTTTCCGAGATGGAAGAGGCTGTGGAAGTGTATATGGAAGCAATTAAGAATTTGTTAGCAATTTAACCAAACCCAACAAGTTTAAATATAAAAATAAAAGAAGAAGTCCTCGAATGTTTCTGGCATCCGAGGGCTTTTTTACGTGATCAGGAAATTACTTTGTAATACTTCTTAAAAAAATGTCAATATCTGTATCAGAAATGACAATACCCGAATCGTTTTTTTATTGAAGAATGGCTATACGGCTGTCTGTATTGCCAGTCCACTGGCTTAGTTCGGTGCGTGTGCACTTCTGATCCCTTGCTATTACAGGATGATGAAAGACAGCGCACAGACTGCTTAAATTGTGGACTCCATATTGACTTGAAAAAACAGATATTTCTCGGTATTATTATTGGGAATATCTGTTTTTTTGTAAGAAAAATCGAAGAAAGATAATTTTTATACGGTTATGTCATTCGATGATAGCTGTTTAGAGGAAAAGGGAGAAATTTAAAATGAATGAAATTATAAAAAGTTTATATAATAGAAAATCCATGCGCGTATACGAAGAAAAGTCCATTCCGCAGGAGATGAAGAAGGTCATCCTTGAAGCCGCAGCCCAGGCGCCTACAGCAGGTTGTCAGCAACTTTATACTATTTTGGACATTACAGATGAAGAATTGAAAAAGGCTTTATCTGAGACCTGCGACTACCAGCCATTTATTGCGAAAGCACCTATGGTACTGGTATTCTGTGCTGACTGCAAGAAGTGGTATGATGCATATCTGGAAGCTGGCTGTGAGCCAAGAAAACCAGGTATAGGAGACCTTATGCTTGCGGTGACAGACACGGCAATTGCCGCACAAAATGCAGTTGTGGCAGCGGAGAGCTTTGGTATCGGTTCCTGCTACATTGGTGATATTATGGAAAATTATGAGAAACAAAGAAGACTTCTGAACCTGCCTGATTATGTTTTTCCAGCTGTTATGCTGGTATTTGGCTGGCCCACCCAGCAGCAAAAGAATCGCCCTAAACCCCAGAGATGTGCACAGGAACATATTGTCCATGAGAATACCTACCGCAGTATGGACGACACTGAACTTCGCGAAATGTTGAGTCACCAATACAAAAATTCCACCTTCGAAGACTGGTGCAAAGCCTTCTGCAAAAGAAAATATAATTCCGATTTTTCAAAAGAAATGACACGGTCGGTGGGGGAATATCTGAAGCAGTTTGAGTGAATATTGCTGTTTTTAGAATTACTTATATCAGGGAAAAGGAGAACAATAGGATGTTCAGAATTGGAATAGCAGAGGATGATCCCTCATTCCAGAAGACAATTTCCGAATATATTGAGCGTTACAAAAAAGAAACAAATATAGATATCCAGGCGTCTTTTTTTCAAGATGGAAATGAATTGGTATTTAAATACGAACCCATATATGATGTTCTTTTACTGGACATTGAAATGCCAAAAATGAATGGTATGGATGCTGCCAGAGAAATCCGAAAAAGGGATCAAAGAGTGCTGATTATATTTATAACCAACATGGCGCAATATGCAATCAATGGTTACGAAGTGGGTGCCTTGGACTTTGTCCTGAAGCCTATAAAATATTTTTCTTTTTCTATGAAACTGGAAAAAGCCCTGAAGTCTGTGAAAGGCCAGGAGTCTGTTAATATTCTGTTGGAATACAAAGACGGGATGAAAAAAGTGTCCTCCGATGAGATTGTTTATGTGGAGATTCGTGATCACTGGCTGCATATTTTTACGGTAGATGAAGAATATCAGCTTCTTTCTACCCTGAAAGAATTTGCGGCAAAATTGGCAGACTATCATTTTATATGCTGCAGCAGTTCCTTTTGCATTAACATGAAATACGTCACAGATTTTCAAAAGGATATTATAACCTTGAATGATAAAACAGAATTAAAAGTCAGCCGATCGAAGAAAAAAGAGGTAAAACAGGCATTACTTGATTATTACAAAGGAGGGCTGCGCTGATGGTATCAGAAATTTTATCCCAAATTCCCATATACATAGGACATGCATTTTTTTCAATCAACGTGTTCCCAATCATACTGTTATTTTCAATTGGCATTCAGAAAAGAAAACACTTTGCATGGCGAATTGTCCTTGGCTTTCTGATATCCGTATGTTGTTCTGCGCCCTTTTCTCATGGGCTTTTTACATACATCATGCAGTTTACCTTGTTTGTATTCAGCAGTTATTTTGCATACGAAATTTCCTGGAAAGAGGCTTTGTATAGCGTTACATGTGCCTATGCAGTACAGCATATCAGCTATTGTGTATATCTGATTTTGTTTCGACCAGTTCATGGAATACCGGTTTATGCACCGGCATATATTGTGTGTGCAGTGTGCATTGCACTTTTGCTGTACTGGTTTATCGGAAGAAAATTACCTGAAAATGGACATTATGATGTGGATATTCGTTTCTCTATGATGTCGTTTTTCCTTATTATCATGCTCGCTCTGGGGCTTAGTATTGCAGCGGATACCATGTTTAATGCAGAAGAAAATAATCTCTATTACCTATGTAAAGCATACGATCTGATTTGTTGTCTGTTTGTATTATGGGAACAGATGGATTACAAAAATAAATTGAATAAACAGAGAGAGCAGGATCTGGAAAAACAGGTTCGGCTGAAACAAAAGGAATTGTTCCGGCTGAGACAGGATGATGTGGAGCGGATCAATCTGATCTGCCATGATCTAAAAAAACAGCTGGAGCCACTGAAGCTTTTCTCAGATGAAGAACAGCAAAAAGCATACTATGATCAGGTGTGTAAAACTATCCAGTCTTATGATTCCCAAGTGGAAACCGGAAGTAAAGTTCTGGATACTTTGCTGTCCCAGAAAAGACTGGTATGCATGAAAAATAACATAGAATTAACCTGTGTGGCAGACGGGAAGAAAATGGATTTTATATCTGCTGTGGATTTATATACTATTCTTGGAAATGTAATTGACAACGCAATTGAGAGTGTACTTATGGTTTCTGACGAAGAGAAAAAAGTGATTTCCACATCTATTTGGACCAAGGGAAATCTGCTCCTTATTCAGATACAGAATTATATGGAAAACGAGAAAATAAACTTTTCAGAAGGGCTTCCTGTGACTACAAAAAATGCACATGATGGTCACGGATATGGGTTGAAAAGTGTGCGAAAATGTGTGGAAAAATATAATGGAAGTATGGATATTACAGCGGAAAATCACATGTTCAGCCTGACGATTATTATACCTGTCGCAAAATAAAGTGCAAATTACGAAATCTGGAATGCCTGTTACGAAATCTTAAAATATCCTTTTTGAGTATGTGTTAAGCTCCTGACCATGATGAACGCGCGGTCATAAAAAGCAAAAAACAATATTTATTGTTGATCAAATGGGAGGAAACATATGAAAATCAAGAAGGAAATCACCCGTGGTCTGGGTGCTGTTTCAGCTTGTCTGCTTACAGTTGTGTCCATAGGAACTCCTGTGGCAGAGGCCTATGAGGGCAGACTAAACACAGTGCTTGGCATTGAAACTACAAAGACAGTTTCGGATGAAGGCTTAGATGTTGATACAGATTATTATAAAAGCGATTATGGAACTGATATTTATGATGGAGATAAGCTGCAGCAGCTGGAGGATGATGCGGCAGCACAGGCAGTTGCAGAACAGGAAGAAGGTTCTGTTCTTTTGAAAAATGACAACAATGCACTTCCACTGGCGGCTGGAAGCAGCATTACACTTTTTGGACAAAATTCTATTGAGAGTACGGAAAGTGTAGCTGGAAGTACAGGTTTTGGCGGTCCGCAATCCTACTCAGGACCTTTTTACAGTTATCATTCTACGGCTAATTCTACCCAGGAACTGGTAACTTATCTTGGAGCAATGGAGTCCGTTTATGATGTTAATCAGACAATGGTAAAGGCTTATCAGGAGAGCGGTTATATGCGTGTAAAATCTGTTGACGATCCGCAGATTGGAGAAGCACCAGCAGATTTTTACACAGAAAATCTGAAAAATAGCTGGCAGGATCAGTATAATGATGCAGCTGTTGTTATGCTTACAAGACAGGCAAGTGAGGATTGTGACCTTCTTCTTGAAGATCCAGAGGGAATCAGTCAGCTGGCTCTTCATCAGGACGAAAAAGATCTTTTGAATATGCTGAAAGAACAGAAAGAGCAGGGCGTATTTAAGAAAATTATTCTTCTTGTAAATTCTAACTGGGCTATGGAGCTTGGAGACCTGGATGATTATGATGTGGATGCATGCCTATGGATTGGTTCCCCTGGTATTGTTGGATTTACAGGTGTTGTAAATCTGCTTCAAGGAGAGGCGAACCCATCTGGAAAACTGGTTGATACCTATGCGAAAAATTCCCTGTCAGCTCCGGCTATCACCTATGCACAGATGAAAAATACGCCAGAGTGGGCGAATCTGGATGAGGTTCTGGAATATTGTTCAGACAGCGATCAGTATGTTTCCAACTATCTGATCTATGCAGAGGATATTTATGTAGGATATAAATATTATGAAACCCGTTATGAGGATACCGTACTTGGAAACGGAAATGCAGACAGTATAGTTGGTTCCTCAACTGGAAAAGCATGGAATTATAATGACGAAATCGCTTATCCATTTGGCTATGGACTTTCCTACACAACCTTTTCCCAGACCCTTGATGGTGTAGAGTATGACGAAACAACAGATACTTACAACGTAAAAGTTACCGTGACAAATACTGGTGATGTAGCTGGAAAATCTGTTGCAGAAGTCTATGCACAGACCCCATATGGGGATTATGAAAAAGAGAACAATGTGGAGAAATCTGCAGTCCAGGTTGTGGGCTTTGATAAGACAGATATCCTGGCGCCAGGTGCTTCTGAGACACTGGAAATTCCAGTAGAAAGATATCTCCTTGCAAGCTACGATTACACCAATGCCAAAGGCTATATTTTAAGCGAAGGCGATTATTACTTTGCCATCGGCGATGATGCACACGATGCCCTGAACAATATTCTTGCTGCAAAAGGTGCCAAGGGAATGACAGATGCATTGGGCGAGAAGGCTAAAGGAGATGCAGAGAAAGCATACTCCTGGAACAATGCAAAACTGGATACAGAGTCCTATAAAATGTCCCGCTATTCTGATATGGAAGTAACAAACCAGTTCGACGATGCCAATTTAAATAACCTTGGAACAGACACTGTAACTTATCTTTCCAGAAGTGACTGGGAGGGAACATATCCAGCAGAGCAGGTTTCTGTAACTGCAACTGAGGATATGATGAAAACTTTAAATGGTGATCTTTATACAGAACCAGAAGATGCACCATCTGTAGATGATTTTACCCAGGGAGTAGATGCTGGCATTAACTTTGTTGCAATGAAAGATGTAGATTACGATGACGATGCCACATGGGATAAATTCCTTGACCAGCTCACGGTAGAAGAAATGGCTTCTATTCTCCCTGACCAGAACGGTTCTGTACTAGTTGAGAGTATTGCAATGCCGTCTACCTACCGTGGGGATGATATGGACTGTTTGGAGCAGGTAACTTTCAAACTTACTGGAAAATCCGGTATTGTATGGCCTTCCACCGTTGTTATGACCTGCACCTGGAATAAAGATGATGTTGCGAAACGAAGCAGCATGACTGCAAATGAAGCTTATTTTATGGGCGCAACAGAAATCTGGTCTGGCGGCCCGAACTGCCATCGTACACAGTTTAACGGACGAGCTTCTGCTTACTATTCTGAAGATGGAAACATGGGATATCTGGTAGGAACTGTTGTTGCTGAAAACGTTCAGAAATATGGAATTATCCTTGGCTATAAACACATGGTTGTAAACGACCAGGAAGCACATCGTGAGAGTGCGGCAACCTTTACCAATGAACAGGCTCTTCGTGAGCAGTATCTGCGAGCTTTTGAGGGAGCTTATACAAAAGGCGGCGCAATGGGTTGTATGACAGCATTTAACAGAATCGGCTGCACTTACTGCGGAAGCTCCTCAGCACTTCTTACAACTGTTATGAGAGGAGAATGGGCTTACAAAGGACATGTTACTTCTGATGCGGTTGTGAATATGGATTACAAGAAACATTATACTTCTAACATTACAGCAGGACTTGACTACTGGTGCTGGGATATGGCAGGATTCGGAGCTTCCGATGATTCTTCTGTAGTGCTCAGTAAAGACATGGTTACGGAAGCCATCGAAAATGGTGACGGTTACATGCTTCAGACTCTGCGTAATGCAACCAAGCACAATGTTTATGCACAGGTTCATTCTATCCTGATTAATGGACTGGATGAAACCTCTCATGTAGTACATATTACTCCATGGTGGAAAACAGCTTTGAAAGCGGCAACAATTGGATTTGGAACAATTACTATACTGTTTATTGTACTTTACTATCTGGAAATGCTGGTTTGGAGTAAAAAGAGAGGAGAAAATGCATAATGAATATCAAAGATAAGATATTAGGAAAAAGAATCAGCGGCATTTTTAATGCATTAAATATTCTGCTCGGCCTGTTCTGCATTATTTATTACAGTATCAACGCAAACCGTGTAAATGAGTTTAATAAAGCTGTTGATTTTTATCTTGTACTGGCCATTATGTGCTGTGGGATTTACGTATTTGCAGATTATGTGATTGCGGATATTTTCAATCTGATTGCAGTTGTGTTTATTACACTTTCCATTGGAAAAATGATCGTAAACAGTATCAACACTTTTGCAGATGCCTTGAACGGAATTTCCATGTTCGGTTCTTCTGGTGTGATCGATTATATTATTGTGACAGCGGTGGTTATGGTTATCATGCTGGTGCTGGAAATCGTATCCTGTTTCCTGAGCAGAGAGAAAAAGAATGCAATCAAGGTGGTTGTTTCTGAAAAATAATTTCAGAAGTGTAAAACTTAATTATAAAAAAATCCGACAGAACAGGTATGAAAATACCATCTGTCGGATCTTTTTTTATCTATTTGTAGTTCTTAACAAACTATGTTCGCAAATATACTGGAACACAAAATAAAAAATAATTCCCTTTGAAACGGTGGAAAGTGTCAGTGCCCACCAGATTCCATTCAGTCCCAGTGCAGTGTTTGACAGAACCAGTGCAAGGGGGATTCGTATAACAGTCAGGCCAACGCTGATCAGACTGCAAAGCTGTGTCCGTCCAAGACCAGACAGGGCACCCACAGTCATCATTTCCACGCTGAGAAAAATTTCGGAAAATCCGATGATTCGCAGGTAATCAACGGAAAGCCGGATAACTTCCTCCTCGTGGAAAAAGAGCACAGAAATCTGCCGCGGGAAAAATACAAAGGCAATAGTGATCAGTGCAGCCCAGCATATCAGAAGCCGAATGGAAATATGGTATCCTGATTTGATTCGGTCTTTTTTTCCTGCTCCGTAGTTCTGCCCCATGAAAGCGTTTAGGGCGGAGCCAAAACCATCAGCTGTGTTCCAGGAAAGGGACTCAATCTGTCCGCCTACACGCTGTACGGCAATAGCACCGTCCCCGAATCCGGAAACCATTCGGGTGAGTATCATGGAGATGATACAGTAAAGGCTTCCTTGAAGCGCAGTGGGGGTTCCAATGCGAAAGACTCCTTTTAAACAGGCAATATCCGGTCGTGAAAGCAGACGGATTTTGTGTAGTACATTGGCTTCACCGTGGTCACGGAGAATTTCTGCAACAAGGATCAGCAGAACTATAATCTGTGCAGTAACAGTTGCAACTGCTGCTCCTACAACTTCTAATCTGGGAAATGGTCCTACACCAAGAACAAGAAGCGGATCAAGGATCATATTCAGTATCAGACCAAAGAAGTTTGCTTTCAGCGGTGTTTTGGAATCGCCCTGGGCTGTGAAAAGACCTGTCAGCACCTGGGAAAGGAAGGAAAACAGGATCAGTCCGCAGGTAATCCGCATATAAATTCTGGCACTGTTGTAAGTCGCTGCATCATTTAATGCAAAAAAATGCAGCAGCGGATTAGTAAATAACATACTGATCAAGGTAACAAAAAGAGAGAAGAGTATGGTAAGCTGCAGAGCCGCCTGTGCAAAGCCTGCGGCAGTCTTCTGGTCACCTCTTCCAAGGGAATGCGCCATGTTTACCTGTCCTCCCATTCTTGCCAGGGAAGAAAGTCCCTGGGAGAGCCAGACGTACATACCTCCCACGCCCACACCCGCCACTGCTTTAGAGCCCAGCATTCCTATCCATGCCATATCTGTAATGTTGTAGGCGGTAGACAGGAAGGAAGAAGCCATGATTGGCAGTGCCAGCTCAGACAAAGTCCGTAAAATAGGACCGGAGGTGAGATTTAATTGTTTCTTTTTCATTTTAGATCTCCTGAAAATAGTAAAGTATCATTATTATACCATAGAAAACGCATTTTAAGAAGATGAAATATGACTTGAAAAGTTACTGTTCACTCCGTGACCAGTAACTCGCTTCGCGATGCACAGAAATCATGCATTCGCATGATTTCGCGCCGCAATTCTCGGGCTTTTTTGTGAACTTTGTTCACAAAAAACACCTCGCGGAATGTTACCAGTGAACCAATGTCATTTAGTTAATTGGAATATGAATGAGATAACACCATTAGAAATACGATATTAGACACGAAAGTTATTGGATTTGATTATGAGAGTAAAAAATGCTATAATTCAAAGTGTTATGAATTTTCTTAAGCAGCTCTATATATAAAATACCGAGGTTTTCGGAAATGAGCTGTCTTTAGCCTTGGGTATTGGCGTTCGTCCCTTATTGGAATAAGTTCGGACTTAAGGATTTCCATAACATCTATGGAATCTTCTTTCGTGGTCAGACGAAGGAAGATTCTACTTATATGTGCCGCTACTGTAAAATTCACTTTGTAGGCATGCTTTGTTTCACGTTTTTCAATTATCGTATTGTTGATTATGGTTTCTGTCACATTATATAGAATGATTCTTGCATAGATTTCCTGCTTTATATAATCTGGTTTATACGAATGAAAGTTGTTTAGACCAATCGTATATTTCAG
>QWCY01003411.1_pt1 | contig 18307 bp, 16 predicted proteins | sample 1972631 | NCBI WGS metagenome assembly QWCY01 (sample SAMN09866696, study PRJNA288562) | Human gut metagenome isolate pre1_stool, whole genome shotgun sequencing... | isolation source: gut | host: Homo sapiens | place: USA: California
GGGGGGGTAATTTCGGTTAAAATTTTTTCGCAAAATATTGTGTGTTTTATAATATTATTTTTATTTTTGCAGCCCAAAATATAATCTCTTGTTCAGAGATTTCGCACGCCATTCGGCGACCGCGGATTACGTATATTCCGCGAAAATCCTTATTTTTGCGGAAATTCGATTCGTCATGCGATTACAGCAGGTTTTCAAACGGAATATTTTGCTCGCGGCGGCGGTGCTGTCGATAATTTCGGCATCCGCCAACGCCGGCAATACCGCAATCGAAATGCCGATTGCCGATTCGGTCGCGACCGTCCGCGAACTGCCGCTGCCGAACATTCCACCGACCATGCGCAACCCGAGGGAGCGTGCCGCATATCTGCTGGCGCACTTTTGGGACGCGATGGATTTCGCCGACACGTCGGCAAGCCGCGACAGAGAGTTCATGGAACAGAATTTCGCCAACTTCGCATCGGTGTTCCCGCACGCCGACACAACTGCTGTAACCGCGGCGATAGGCGGATTGCTGCATCGTGCCGAAGCGGACAAACCGGCATACATGATGCTGGCGGAAATAGCCGAGAAGTATCTTTACGAACCTGATTCGCCGTTGTGCGACGACAACCGTTACATGATTTTCCTCGAAGAAATACTGCGCAGCCCGATACTCGACGAGTACGAGAAAATCCGTCCCGCATACCAACTGAATACGGCTCGCAAGAACCGTACCGGCTCGACGGCGGCAGATTTCGCATACGTCGGCAGGGACGGACGCAGACGGACGTTGCACGATACGGTCGGAAAGACTGTGCTGCTCGTATTCTACGACCCCGAGTGCGAACACTGCATGGAGGTAATGGCATCGCTGCGCGACGATGACACAATCGGAGCGGCGGTGAGCGACGGCAGGCTCGCCGTCGTCGCCGTATTCGCCGACGGCGACCGCGAATCGTGGAAACGGCTGCCGGACGTCATTCCCGACGAGTGGACGGATGCTCTCGACACCACCGGAGTTCAGGAGCGGGAACTATACTCGTTCAAGCAGTTGCCCGCCCTCTATCTGCTCGACGAAGAAAAGCGGGTGCTGCTCAAAGAGTGCGACCTGCGGACGCTCTCGCAATCACTGGTTCAACGCTTCCAGAATACGCCGGTTGGCTCGGTCGATAATCGAGTTCTCCAATGACGCCAGATAGATTTGAGTGGTCTTCTCGGAGGTATGCCCCATACCCGCGCTGATTACCGACAACGGGATATTGCGGTTGCGCGCAACAGTAGCCCAAGTGTGGCGCGCGACGTAGGATGTCAGCGGAGCATCGATACCCGCGAGTCTGGACAACTCTTTCAGTCTGCGGTTGTAAATGCCCAATGCAATCTGATATTCACGGAATGCTGTCGCAGGGTCGGACGAACCGATAAGCGGAAACACATAGGGACTGTCGCTCACGGCGTGTTCGTAACGTCCTATGATGCGTTCGATGCAGGGTTCGATGCGGATGACGAGATTCTGTCCCGTCTTACGGCGGAAATACTCTATCGTGCCGCCGTGAATATCGGATTTGCGAAGAAACGCCATATCGACGAACGCCATTCCCCTCATGCAGTAACTGAACACGAACAAGTCGCGTGTCAGGGCGAGCGAGGATTCCGAACCGACATCGAGACGTTGGAGGCGCAGTATGACACGTTCGTCGACGGCACGTTTGCGGGTGCGGTCGACACCCGTATAGACATTGCGGAAAGGGAAAGTCTGTTTCACGATACGACGCTCGACCGCCTTGTTGTAGACCGACCGCAGCACACGCATGTAAAAAGAGACGGTGTTGCGCACGAGGTTGCGCCGCCGAAGCCACTCGTCGTACTCCGCCACCACCCTTTCGTTCAGCCTGCATAGGGGGATGTCCCTGCCGAGGAAAGCGGCGAAACTGTTTATGGTGCGACGATAGTTGCGTGCAGTGCCGAATTTGCCGCACGAATCGAGTTCGGCAGCCGACCGCTCCATATATTCCAATACGCAGATGCGGCGGCGCGGTGTCTTCGATTTTCCGGATTTAACTTGAATTACAGTCATAATATTCGCTTTTTAATATCAATCGGCTGAAAATTAAAACAGAAATGTCATAAAAGTATGTTTCGGGAAATCAAAGAGCATGATAACATACGGCATTTGAAATAAAAACGCTATCTTTGCCGTGTAATAAAAGAGGAATAAAATGGGAAACAAAATCAACGACCCGATAGCACGATTGATGGGTCTGCGCTACAAGTCGCACCCCTGGCACGGAATCGAGGTGGGCGAGAATGCGCCCGAAGTGGTTACGGCATTCATCGAAATGGTGCCGACCGACACCGTAAAATACGAACTGGACAAAGTCAGCGGCTACATCAAAATCGACCGCCCGCAGAAATATTCGACGGTAATACCCGCGCTATACGGCTTCATTCCGCAGAGTTTCTGCGGCGACAGCGTAGCCAAATACTGCATGCAGCAGTGCAACCGCACGGGAATCACTGGCGACGGCGACCCGCTTGATATCTGCGTATTGACGGAACGCACCATAGCCCACGGCGACATCATAGTCAATGTACGTCCAATAGGCGGATTCCGGATGCTCGACGGCAACGAGGCGGACGACAAAATCATCGCCGTACTGCGCCACGATGCGACATACAACGGTTACAACGACATATCGGAATTGCCTAAAACCATCGTGAATCGTTTGAAGCACTATTTCCTTACCTACAAGGACATGCCCGATACCGACAACACGAAGCCGAAGCGCGTCGAAATCATCGACACCTACGGCAAGGAGGAGGCATACGAAATCATACGCCGTTCGCTCGAAGACTACAAATGCCATTTCGACGGACTGGAAGAGATTCTGCGGCACGTATAAAGAAGATTCGGCAGCGGCATTAAAGACTTTAAGGTCGTTAAGGACTTTAAGGACCTTAATGAAACGCTCCCCTCCGCAAAAAACAAAATTCCTCGGCAACCGAAAGTTGCCGAGGAATTTTCGTTACGGACGGCTGCGGACCGTTACGGTTTTTCCGCAAGCGAATAGTCATAGTCGCCGGTAATTTCGGTTGCCGTATACTCGTTGCCGAACTTGTCCGTCGCTACGACCTTGATGCTTGCCGAAGGATTTTTCAGCGTATATTTATAAATATGAAATCCGTTGGTCATGTAACTGTTTCTGCCTCCGCCGATATGTCCGCGACCGACCACTCCTGTATGATAGCCGATAGCCCAGAAATCCTGACTCGAATTGGTCGGCACGAGCGTCGGATTCGTAATGCTGTTGGTCTTAGAGCACGGCAACGTCGTATCGTCGTATTTCTTGTTCGCAATCAAAGTCATATCGCCCGAGTACACGCCGTTCTCGTACACCTTGACCTTCCAAGAGGAGTCGGCATTGAAGACATTGGCAAGCAGTACGTTGCTGCCGTGCTGATACTGGTAGTACTCGTACTTGCCGCCGCATTTCATGTTGCCGCGGTAGAGACGGATTTGATAGTCGCGTTCGTTCATGCCGGCATTGACGCCCTTATAGTACCAGTCCTTCATCGTCGAACCGCTGATAGAATAGACCGCATATCCGTTAGGGCAGCCGTCGCCGTTGACGTTGGAAAACCACCACGAACCGCAAACCGCCGCATGAACATGCTCGTACATGCCGGACCTCGTAGGTTCGTTGCGCATGTAGTGGGTATGACCCGACATGATGTGTCCCTCCTTGAACTGCTTCAACTGCGAAAGTACATTCTGAATGTTCTTATTGCCCGAATTTACAATCGGAATGTGGACGCACAGAATCACCATCTTCGTCTTCGGTACGAATGACAAATCCTGACGCAGCCACTGATACTGTTCGTCCGTAAATCCGAGCGAATAGTTGGAAGCATTCGTATTGCTGTTGTAGATAATGTCGCGCATACATACGATATGGACGTTGCCGCGGTTCCACGAATAGTTGATAGGACCGAATACCGTTTCGAACTCGCGCTGGCACTTGATGTTCGTCGTGCTGCTCGTCGCATCCGCCGACAGAGGGTTATTGGTATAAAAATAGGTATAGTCGTGGTTGCCCATCACCTGGAATACCGGCATGCCCATATTGCTTACCGACATCGCATCGCGCATCGAAGGCATGTTGCTTACCGTATTGACTCCGTCCTGCGAGTAGACGATGTCGCCGAGCGTAACGCCGTAGCAAGGCAGGGTTTTGGTAGCCGCATGCTTCTTGACATCGGGAACACTCTCCGCCCTGAATCGGTTGATGTGGGTTCCCGGACGGCACTGCGGGTCGGCGAAACAGAAGAGATTGAACTCCGTTTCCGCACCGTTAGGCAGTTTCTCGACCGTAAAGTCGTAACGCCTGCGCGTCGGCGAATAACGCTCGAAGAAGCAAGGCTGACCGTAGGAGTTCACGCCCACCTTGCAGTCCTCCGGAATCGAATAGAAGATATACCATGTGTCGCTCTTCGCAATCAGCGAATAGTATCCGCTCGCGTTGGTCTGGACAGCCGAGAAACCGTCGCTGACAACGACTCCCGACAAAGGATTGCCGTCGCTGTCCTTGACGAATCCGCAGGCGACAGGACCGGAGATGGCGGAGGCGGAGGTAATCAGAATATCGTCGATGCAGAACCGCGACTGCGAATCGCCGCCCGCCACGAATTGTACGCGGTCGGAAGGTGCGACCGACGAGAAATCGACGGTGAACGTCTCCCAGCCCGGCAGGCTGCGACGACCGCCTATCGTTACCTCTTTCGTATCCTTCACATTGCCGCTGTCATCGAGCAGATTCACATAAATGAACGACGTCTGCTCCTTGGCTCCGTCCACGAACGGACACGCCTTGAACGAGACTTCGATTTGCGCGCTGTTTCCCGAGAGATTGCAGAGGTAAGGGGTGGTAATCCAGCCCTTCTCGCTCGCCGTACCGAGTTTCACGAATCCCTGACGCACGTGAGCCGCATTGCTGCTCCACTCTTCGAGTCCGAACAACTGATTGATTTTGGCGGAATAGGATGTCAGCCTGCTACCGTCGGTAGTCGGCGAAGAAGCCGCAACGGTATGTGTCAGAGCGTCCGTCAGCGCATTCGGAGAGTACGAACCGACGGTAACGCCCGACAGCGTAACGCTGTTAGCCATATTTATATAGTCGCCGCCCCAGCACAACTTGTCGAAGCCCTCGAACAGCACCTCTCGGCTTCCTGCGGTACGCAGAGCCGAAGTTGTAACGGCTACCGGCTTCGATACGTTGCCAGCCAAGTCGGTTACCGTAACATAATATTTCGTTTCAGGTTCGAGATACGGGAAAGTGAAACGTGCAGGCCACTCGATATAGGTTTTGCTCGACGAAATCGTCGTCGTGTACTCCTGATATTTGTTAGCGCAAGCCGAATCCTTATAGATTGCGACCGTATATTTGCGCGATGCCTGCTCGACTTCGCTCCACTCCACGGTAGCCGAATAAGGCGATGCCGCAACCTGTTTCGCGACCGGAACGTCGGTAGACACAGCGTCGTCGTACTTGACGAAATCGACTTTCACGTCGTCCACATGGAAACGGTTGTTTGCGGAAGATACGCTCGCGGCGTTGGAGAAGATGATGATTCGCGAGGTCGCCGTAACGCCGCTCAACTCGACGCTGTAAGTGTTCCACTCCAACTTCTTGTCGAGGTCGAACGTCTTGCGGTCCACCTCGGTATATTTCGACAATTTGTAGTCGGAATCTACCGTGCATCCGTCCACTGCGCATACTCCGACAGCCGTACTGTCGTCGGCTGACAAGGTTCCGTAGGTGCATGCCTTGAATGTAACGCGGACGGTCGCCTTGCCGAGCAGTGCGGACAACTCCGGTGTAACGATGCCGGCACGGACTTTCGTAATGCCGAGTTTGAGATAACCCGGACGCGCCAGTATTGCGGTAGACGTAGAAGACACAGAAGCGTCGGCAGGATTGCGCCACCAAGCCCAGTCTCCCAGACCGCAACTGTTCACTACCGATTTGTATGTCGTGAAGAACTGCTGCTCGCGGTCGCGTCTCGTATATTTATATGTAGTTTGCGAAGCCGATGTCCAGTCGCCCCACGCCGTACCGTCGGCAATGTCGGTAAGGGTCGAATACGACGACGGAACGTATCCTGCGGCGAGTGTGGTTATGTCGCCGTTCCATACGAGTTTGCCGAAATTCTCGAACAGAATGGTTTCGCCCTCGTTGCGGGCTGCGGAAACGACCTCGCCGCAATCTGTCGGCGCGGTCGAAACGGTGAGCATAGCCGATTTCTTGGACGTAGTCAGATTCTTCGCCTGCACCTTATAGACGGTATTCGGAGTAAGTCCCGTGAATACGAATCGCGGCGGGCAGGTCGGATTGCTTTCCGAATAAGGGAACAGGGCATTGTTCGTAACGCACATATCGTCGTTCGGCTGCCATGCGACGAGCAGTTGGTTGCGCTCGTCGTAAAGGTAGAGTTCGTATGAATCTGCCGTATCGACAGAATAGTCGGTCGGGAAACCGTGTGCCGACCACCCTACCGAAACCGTCGTATCGGTGGCACGGATAAGGTTTACCGTCAAAGTCGAAGCGTTGCTCTCGAAGAGATATTTGCCGTCCGCAAGTTCACCCGCAGTCGCGACCTGCGCGAACGACGATTTCACGAGCGGGAAATTGTAGACCATACCCGCCTGCAAAGCCTTCGTAGGTTTGCGGCAGAAGGTATATTTGCCCTTGCTCGTCGTAACGTCGTAATAGACGTTGCCAGTAGTCGCCGTAAAATCGACAGGGGCAATCAACACCCAGCCGTCCGAGGAAACTCCCTTCGCCGGCTCGGCATAGTTGAGAGTAACGTTGCGTCTGTTGAGCGTGCCGAGAGAATGTCCCGCCAAATCGACGCTGCCGACACCGGACAGATAGCCGTCCTCAACGCGCATCGTTATCGAATTGACCGTTTCGTCGGCATCGACCTCCACCCTGAATCTCGCGATAGCCGCCACAGTATAGAAGTCGAACGACGAAGCGTCGGCAGTAACGCCGACCATGATATTGCGCGCTCCCGTATCGGCATCGGCGGATGCACGGTAGGTCTGTATGTTCGGCAGCGTAACCTTCGCTTCGCCGGCAGTCATTTCGACCGCCGATGCGGGATAGACCGCATACATGGTCTTCGACTGCGACATAATCGAACCGGCAAACACTCCGTGAACGGATTTCGCGCCAGATTTGAGTTTGAACGTCGCCGTCTTGGCGAGGTCGGTTACCGCAATTTCGTCATCCGCCCGCCACAGCATCTGGATGGAGCCGTTCTCCTTCTGCTCGGCAATCGTGCGGCTGTCCGGACGCTCCTCGATAAATGCGTCGAGCGAGGTTACGCCGAATCCGTCGGCGACATCGATACTTTCGTCGGTATGCGAGCATGCCGTCATTGCGAAAACGACGCACACCAGTGTAAAAAATGCAAATCTTTTCATAATCGCCTCCATTTTTCAGTTATCCCAAGCGTCGCCGCCATCTCCGTAATTCATATCCGGGTCCGAAACCTCGAACCCTCTCTCCAAACACACCCTAACGGACTGAATGGTCGGTTGTTGATACATTCTCATATCGTCGGTAAGTTAAGTAATTTAGGTTATATCTTTACAAAGATATAAAAATATCCATTATCTTTGCAAAAATTTTCGGAAACAGTAAAATTTTACGATTATGAAAAAGGCATATGTTTTCCCGGGTCAGGGAGCGCAATTCAGCGGTATGGGCAAAGACCTGTACGACAATGTTCCGCAAGCGAAGGAACTGTTCGACAAAGCGAACGAGATTCTCGGATTCGATATTACCGAAATAATGTTCAACGGCACTGCCGAGGAACTGAAACAGACCAAAGTTACGCAGCCGGCGGTATTCCTCCACTCGGTGATTCTCGCTCAGTCGCTCGGCATCGAGCCGGACGCCACGGCGGGACACTCGCTCGGCGAGTTCTCGGCTCTCGTAGCGGCAGGGGCACTGTCGTTCGAGGACGGTCTGCGACTGGTTGCAAAACGCGCCGAAGCGATGCAGAAGGCTTGTGAAATGCAGCCGGGTACGATGGCTGCAATCATCGGTCTCGACGACAAGACGATAGAGGACGTGTGCGGGGGAATCGACGGCGTAGTGGTCGCAGCCAACTACAACTGCCCGGGTCAGTTGGTGATTTCGGGAAGTCTCGAAGCCGTGAATGCCGCATGCGAGAAACTCAAAGCGGCAGGTGCGCGCCGTGCGCTCGTACTGCCTGTCGGCGGAGCGTTCCACTCGCCGCTTATGGAGCCGGCACGCAAGGAGTTGGAACAGGCTATCGCCGAAGCACCGTTCCGCACGCCTAAATGCCCAATCTACCAGAATGTGGATGCCAAGCCGCATACCGACCCCGAAGAAATCAAAAGGAATCTTATCGCCCAACTCACCGCACCGGTACGCTGGACATACATCGTCCGCAACATGATTGCCGACGGTTTCGCCGATTTCACCGAACTCGGACCTGGCAGCGTATTGCAGGGACTTATCAAGAAGACCGATGCCAACGTCTCGGTAGAGTCGAAAGCGAATCTGTAATCTGCAACGGCTTACGTCATTCGGCGGAGCAGGCATCGTAAAACGCCTGCCCCGCCGATTCGTTTCCGGCTGCGGCACGGGCAATTATTTCTTAATATTTTGCATATATTTTATAAAAAATTTAATATAATATTGCATCGTGTAAATATTTTTTACTATTTTTGTCCTGCAAAAAGATTTTAACGGCAAGTTCGATTATGAGTTCACTTATAGATTTTTTCAATAATCAGGCGACGGAGAACAAAGGTTTGTCGCACAAAAACAACGTAATCAAGCGCAGCATCATCGCCTACATGGCGATAAACGGCGAATCGACGCTCGCCGAACTTACGAAAGAGTTGAGAATAAGCGTTCCTACAATCACCAAACTCGTTCAGGAACTGGTCGAGGAGGGAATCGTAAACGATTTGGGCAAGGTCGAGACTCCGGGCGGAAGACGTCCGAACGTATTCGGGCTGACCAACTCGACGATATATTTCGCAGGCATCAACGTCGGTCGCGACCGCATGACGTATGTCATAACGGATTTGCAGAACAACATCATACAGGAGGTCGTGGACGACACGTTCGAACTGACAGACCGTCTGCAATGTCTCGAAAAAATCTGCTCGAACATCGAAAACTTCATAAACAACTGCGGAATCGAGAAGAACAAGATTCTGGGAATCGGAGTCTGCATCGTAGGTCGTGTGAACACCCAGCAGGGACGTTCGTACAAATACTTCACGAACAGCGAGGAGTCGCTGCACGACATCATCGAAAAGCGCATCGGCATCCGCGTACTCGTCGAGAACGACACCCGTTCGCGGTGCTACGCCGAGTACACCTGCGGCAAGTCGAAGGACGAGAGCAACGTCATATACCTGCACCTCGGTCTGGGTGTGGCTATCGGAATCGTCGCCGACGGCAAACTCTACTACGGAAAGAGCGGTTTCGCCGGCGAGTTCGGACACATTCCGTTGTTCGACAACGAGAAAATCTGTTTCTGCGGCAAAAAGGGCTGTCTCGAAACCGAGATTTCGGGTATCGCCATCGAGGAGAAGATGCGCGAACTCGTCAAGGGCGGAGCGAACACCATCCTGCGCCAGCGATACGAGAACAACGAACAGATACACATCAACGACATCATCGCCGCCGCCCGCAACGACGACAACCTTTCGATTGAACTCATCGAGGAGGCGGGCGAAAAGGCGGGAAAGGCGGTTGCGTTCCTGATAAACATATTCAATCCGGAAACGGTCATCGTCGGCGGAAATCTCGCCGCGGCGGGCGACTACATCATGCTGCCGCTCAAATCGGCAACCAACAAGTATTCGCTCAGCCTCGTCTACAAGGACACCAAGTTCCGTGTGTCGAAGATGAGCGACAATGCTCCGGCATGGGGTGTCGCGATGCTTATCCGCAATCAGGTAATAGGTTTATAGGGCATGTTGCTCCACGGAGAAAAATGCAGTCTGCGTAGTGTCGGGTCGAAAGACATCGACACTATTCTTTTGTGGGAGAACGATTCGGAAGTCCGCCGTTTCGGCGACAGCGAAAAGATATTCACCCGCGAAGACATCGAGACGTTCGTGCAGAACCAGCAATACGACATTGCGGCGACGGAGCAGCAGCGATTCATGATAGACGCCCCCGACGGGAGGAGCGTCGGCGCGATAGACCTGTTCGACTACGACGGTTCGACGGCGGGCATAGGCATTCTCGTATACGCCCGCGCAGACCGCCGAAAGGGATATGCCGCCGATGCCCTGCGGACGCTGATACGATATGCACGGAATTTGAGGATTTCGGTTCTGCACGCTTCCGCCGCCGCAGACAATACGGCGAGCCTGCGGCTGTTCGGCTCCTGCGGCTTCGTGCGCAGCGGCGAATCGGACGGAACGGTCCGGTTCGAGATGAGGCTGTAAAAGATTTTGGGAGATAAAGTCTTTAACGACCTTAAAGTCCTTAATGTCTTTAACGACTTTTTCCTATATTTGCACTGCAAAACAATTGACAAAATGAGAATCATATCGCCTTCAATACTCGCAGCCGATTTCGGCAATCTGGGACGCGATGTCGCAATGCTCGACGCATCGCGTGCCGAGTGGATACATTTCGACGTCATGGACGGAGTGTTCGTACCGAACATTTCGTTCGGATTTCCGGTGTTGAAATCGGTGCGCAGCGCGACGAAAAAGGTATTGGACGTACATCTGATGATAACCGACCCTATCCGTTACACAAAGCGTTTCGCCGAAGCGGGTGCGGATATCGTAACGTTCCATTACGAAGCGACGGAGGACATCGCCGCATGTATCGAATCGGTACGTTCCGCCGGCGCGAAGGTCGGCATAAGCATAAAGCCTGCGACCGATGTCCGCGTACTGGAAAAATGGTTGCCGGAACTCGACCTGATACTTGTCATGAGCGTTGAGCCCGGTTTCGGCGGGCAGTCGTTCATCGAAGCGTCGATAGACCGAATCGCAGAACTGCGCCGAATGGCAGATGCCTGCGGGTCGAAATGCCATATCGAGGTGGACGGCGGAATCTCGGCAGCCAATGCCGCCAGAATTTTTGCGGCGGGTGCCGATGTTCTCGTCGCAGGTTCGTCGGTGTTCGGCGCGGCAGACCCGAAGGCGGAAATAATCAAAATGCTCGAAGCGCGATGATTTCGATAGACAATCTCTCCGTAAGTTACGGAGGCTGGACGCTTTTCGACCAGATTTCGTTCCTCATCAACCCCAAGGACCGTATCGGTCTGGTCGGCAAGAACGGAGCGGGCAAGACAACGATACTCAAACTTATCGCCGGCGAGCAGATACCGACATCGGGTGCGGTAACGCGCAACGGCGAATGTACCATAGGCTATCTCCCGCAGCAGATGAAGGTCGCCGACACGACAACGCTGCTCGACGAGACCGAAAAGGCGTTCGACGAAGTGCTGCGCATCGAAGCGGAGATAGAGTCGCTGACGCAACAGATTTCCGAACGCACCGACTACGAATCGGCGGAATACGAATCGCTGCTTCACCGGCTCAACGAAGAAAACGACCGCTACCATATTCTCGGCGGCGACACGCGCGATGCCGACATCGAAAAGACGCTGCTCGGTCTCGGATTCCGACGCGAGGATTTCCAGAAACCGACGAGCCAGTTCTCGGGCGGCTGGCGCATGCGAATCGAACTGGCGAAACTGCTGTTGCGCCGCCCGTCGATATTCCTGCTCGACGAGCCGACCAACCACCTCGACATCGAGTCGATACAGTGGCTCGAAGAGTATCTGCGCAACTACAACGGTGCGGTATTGCTGATTTCGCACGACCGCGCGTTTCTGGACAACGTAACCACACGCACCATCGAATTGTCGCTCGGCAAGATATACGACTACAAAGTACCCTACTCGCAGTTCGTCGTACTGCGTGCCGAACGGCGTGCGCAACAGTTGGCGGCATACCAGAACCAGCAGAAACTGATAGAGAAAAGCGAGGAGTTCATCGAGCGTTTCCGCTACAAGCCGACCAAGTCGAATCAGGTGCAGTCGCGCATAAAGCAACTCGACAAACTCGAACGCATCGAGGTCGAGGAGGAGGATTTGGCGACGCTGAACATAAAGTTTCCGCCCGCGCCGCGTTCGGGGCAGATTGTCGCCGACATAAAGGGCGTCGGCAAGGCGTTCGGCAATCACAGAGTGTTTGCAGGAGCGGAGTTCACGATACACAAAGGCGACAAAATCGCTCTCGTCGGGCGCAACGGCGAGGGCAAAACCACTTTCGCGCGGATGCTTATCGGCGAAACCGAACCGACGGAGGGCGAAATCAAGATAGGAGCGAATGTGAACATCGGTTATTATGCCCAAAACCAGGACGACCTGATGAACGGCGATTTCACGGTTTACGACACGCTCGACCGAGTTGCGGTCGGCGACATACGCACCCGACTGCGCGATATTCTCGGAGCGTTCCTTTTCCGCGGCGAGGATGTGGACAAGAAGGTCAAGGTGCTGTCGGGCGGCGAACGTTCGCGTCTCGCCATGGCTCGTCTGATGCTCGAACCGCACAACCTGCTCGTACTCGACGAACCGACCAACCACATGGACATGCGCTCGAAAGACATCCTGAAATCGGCGATACAGAAGTTCGACGGAACGGTCGTAGTCGTATCGCACGACCGAGAGTTCCTCGACGGAATGGTAGACAAGGTATACGAGTTCCGCGACGGAGGGGTGCGCGAATATCTCGGCGGAATCTACTATTTCCTCGAAAAACGCAAAATCGAGAATCTGCACGAAATCGAGCGCAAGTCGTCAGCGTCTTCGGAGCAGTCGTCGAAAGCGGAATCCGCCACGAGCAAACTCTCCTACGAGCAGAAGAAGGAGCAGGAGAAGGCGATACGCAAAATCAGGAAGAACATCGAATCCATCGAGAACGAACTGGGCGGAATCGAGAAGAAAATCGCCGATTACGACGCCAAGTTCGCCGCTGCGACATCATACGATGCCGACGATTACAAGGCATACGACGACCTGAAAAAACGTTACGACCACATGATGCACGAGTGGGAAAAGGCGAACTACGAGTTGGAGATAACGGAGGGATAGAGGATTTCGGACTTGTAGCGAAGATAATATTAGCGACCTTAAAGACATTAAAGACTTTAAGGTCGTTTTCGTTTATTCCTTGTCCGGCAGGCACTCGTCGCCGAGATATTCGCGCACGGCATCGGCGAATATCCGCGCCATGCGGAACTGAATCTCCGAATCCTTGCCACGTGTAGGATGCCAACCATAAGTTACACCGTCGATAACCTCCGTGTTGCCGTATTCGTTTTGTGCGAATCGTATTGAAATCTGCTCTCCTGTTACGGGGTCAGGTTCGTCTTTCGTGAAACCGATATTTTCGTCGAATGCACAAAGATGCGTGTAATCCTTCCAACGCTCAGCCAGACGGCGAATTGAAGTGTTATAGGCTACGCGGGCATCGTGCCAATAGGTACACAGCATAATCTTCACCGGCTTTCCTCCCTCGATGCCGAACCACCTCGAATCGGGATTATGTTCGAGCGCACGGCATTCGTCTATATATTTGCGGATGATATAGTCGAACGCCTGCGAATAGTCCATATTTTCGTTCACGTCATAATCGTGATAATCTTCGAGCAATTTGCTTTCGTCGCATATATTCTGATTATGGACGTGCATTACCGCCAAAAGGTCGAAAGAGTCGATTTCCTCGAACGAGAATTCCCCCCCCCTAAAAATTCGGACTGCACCGTCAGAGGGTCTTATACCTGATATAGCGCGATTTATAGGCGTCAATCCGAGTTGTTCGCAGGCAATTTCGAACCAAGTATTTTCCGGTGCGACAATCGAAGCGCCTATCATGTATATCGACTCCGCCTTGCGCGGCTGCGGTTTTTCCGTTTCGACATGTTTGTCGCTGCACGATGCCAAAACGGCAATCGTCGCCGAAATCATCAAAATAATGCGTATGATTTTCATAACCTCCCGGAATTTCTCGAATGTTCTGCAAAATTATAACTCTTCGACGGATATTCAAATATATTTCAGTATTTTTGTTGCGAAAACATATTTCTTATGGACAGCAATTTAGTATTCGGAATACGTCCCGTCGCCGAAGCAGTCGAGTCGGGGAAACAGATAGAGAAGATATACATCCGCAAGGGCGCGGACGGTCAGTTGATGAACGACTTGCGCGATTTGTGCATCCGCCACCGCCTGCGCATTCAGGAGGTGCCGGTCGAGAAACTCAACAGACTGACAAAGGGCAATCATCAGGGAGTGGTCGCGCAAATCGCCGCAATAGAATATGTCGGCGTGCAGGACATTCTCGACCGAGTGCCTGACGACGAAACACCGCTTATCGTGATGTTCGACGGCGTAACCGACGTGCGCAATTTCGGAGGTATCGCCCGCTCCGCCGAGTGTGCGGGAGCGCACGGCATCATCACCTCGCTGAAAAGTTCAGCCCCCGTCAACTCCGAAGCGATGAAGGCGTCGGCGGGAGCATTGAGCCGCATTCCGGTATGCCGCGTAGGTTCGATACGCAACACCATAAAGGCTTTGCAGACCGAAGGTTTCCAAATAGTCGCAGCAACCGAACACAGCCGAAAACTGATGTACGACGCCGACCTGCGGAAACCGACCGTAATCGTCATGGGTTCGGAGGACAACGGCATTTCGAAAGAGGTGCTGAAACTATGCGACGAGCAACTGGCGATACCGCTTATAGGTGCAATAGAGTCGCTCAACGTTTCGGCTGCCGCAGCCGTCATGCTGTTCGAGGTCGTTAGACAGAGAATAGGCGACTGATGATTTTAACGACATTAAAGTCCTTAAAGACTTTAACAATAATGGGCGGCAGCGAGAAAACGGTAACCGTGGATGGCATCGGCGAGGTACGTCTTGTTCGCTCGGCACGCAACCGTCGGATTTCACTGTCGGTACGCCCGTCGGGAGAGGTACGGCTTAGTTATCCGTTCGGAGTGGCGGAGCGGCGGGCATTGGAATTTCTCAAAAGCAGGGCGGACTGGGTGTTGCAGGCGAAAAAACGTATGGCGGAGCGTAAATCCGACACACGCACCTATACGCCGACGGAGATAGAGGAGTTGCGCCGAGCAGCGAAAGCGACACTGCCGGCAAAGGTCGAATATTTCGCCCGAAAGTTCGGATTCTCATACGGCAATGTTACGATTCGGGCGGCACGAACCAAATGGGGATGCTGCACAAGCCGCAACAACATTTCCCTGTCGCTGTTTCTGATGACGCTGCCCGAGCATTTGCAGGATTACGTCATAATTCACGAACTCTGCCACACCGTCCACCACGACCACTCGCCGCGCTTCCATGCGCTTGCCGACAGATGTCTCGGCGGTCGCGAAAAGGAGTTGCAGCGCGAGTTGCGCGGGTATCACACAGCATAGAACAAAATGGAGATACGCAAAACTGTTCAGACGGACATACCGGTCATAATGGAGATTATCGGCGATGCGCAGGAATATCTGCGTTCGTGCGGAGTGGAGCAGTGGCAGGACGGCTACCCCACCGCCGCCGTAATCGGGGATGACATCGAAAAAGGAATCTCCTACGTCGCAACCGAAAACGGCGAAATTATCGGAACGGCAGCCATATCGTTCGACGTAGAGCCGAACTATGCCGAAATCCGCAACGGCAGATGGCTTAACGACGAGCCGTATGCCGTAATACACAGAATCGCCGTCGGCAACCGGCATCGCAGCCGGGGAGCCGCCGCAGGCATGATGCTTTTCGCCGAACGGTTATGCGAAGAGCGCGGAGTAGGCAACATACGAATCGACACCCACGCCGACAACAAGTCGATGCAACGATTATTGGAGCGATTCGGTTACGAATACTGCGGAGAAATCACGATTCTGTCGTCCGGCGCACCCCGCAACGCATACATGAAAAGAGTGGACTGCCACGCGGGACAGGAAAGTATCACGAATCCTTAACGACCTTAAAGTCTTTAAAGTCGTTAAGGACTTTAAGGAACGCGTCTTGTCAGAACAATTTCTTCTTGGAGGTCGTTACGACGAAATCTTTCAGATAGAACGGCTCGAAATACGCCGTATCGACAAATTCGCCCGCCGCGAACGCACGTTCAGCCAAAACAGCCATTCCGCGAACCGACGGCACGACATCAGCAAGTACCGCATCGGCAAGCACATCGGTGCATTTTGCCGCTCCGCTGCCGAAAATCACGAACTCGCCGCACGACTTGCGATAGTCGGCGAAGGAATCTTCGGTTACGACCTCTGCCGAAACCTCACTGCGCGCATTTCCCGCCGTATCGAACACCTGCGCATAGACCTCCATTCGCCGCGCATCGACCATCGGACACAGCAGTGCCGACGACCAGTCGTCCACGTCGATTATGCCCGCCTCGTAGTCCTCGCGGGCGACCTCCGCCAACGCTTCGAGCGAGTTTACGGCGATAAGCGGGCAGCCTATTCCGTAACAAAGCCCTTTGGCGAACGAAACGCCGATACGCAATCCCGTATACGACCCCGGACCCTTGCCGACAGCCACGGCTTCGATGTCGTCGGGCGATATGCCGGTCTGCTTGAACAATTCGTCGACGAAAACACCGACCTTCTTGGCATGGTCGCGACCCTCGTCGCTTTCGCGCAACGAAATCAGTTCACCGTCTTTCGCGATACCGACCGAACAGATGTCCGTTCCGGTCTCTATACATAAAATCAATGCCATTGTCCTATATCTCTACTTAAAGCGTTTGAGAGCCTTGTCCATTTCGCGTTTCGCATCGTTCTCTTTCAGATACTCGCGCTTGTCGTACGACTTGCGACCGCGCGCGAGCCCGACGACGATTTTCGCCAGTCCGCGGTCGTTCAGGAACAGCCGCAGTCCGACAATCGTCAGCCCCTTGTCCTGCGTCGCCCGCGAAAGTTTGGCGAGTTCCTTGGCGTTGAGCAGCAGTTTGCGGTTGCGTTTGGGGACGTGATTGTTGCACGAACCCCACGAATATTCGGCGATATTGACACCGCGAATCCACAGTTCGCCGCGGTCGAAATAGCAGTAACTGTCCACCATCGACACCTTGCCCATGCGTATCGACTTTATCTCGGTACCGACCAGAACGACGCCTGCGACGTACTCTTCGAGTATCTCGTAGTCGAACGTCGCACGCTTGTTGCGAACATTTATGTTCTTGTAATCCGCCATATTTATGTTTGTACACCGACGCATCGGGCGTCAATCGAACTGCAAATATAACTCTTTTTCGTCAGTTTGCGAAATTATCGCGACAAACGGCATTGCGCCGTTCGGTCGCGGATATGCGGAATTAAGTCCGCGGGAAACCTCGGCGCGGCACAGGATTTGATACGTTATACGCCGAAGGGTGGTCGGTAAAGGTAACTAATTCTTTTATCTTTGATATGTTTTACACATCTTTCTGTTTATTTTCTGTTTGCACACCGTATGCGTAGCGATACGCGTACACCCCGACCGCCCTTCTTTTTTTCGCATAATCATTGTATTTTAACAAATTATGATTATATTTGCACCCGAACAGAGTTAATGGCACGATGTCCCGCAATCATCCGGACATATCGCTGATGCACATATCCTCCTTCCGAATTTTCGGGGGGGGGATTTTTGTTGCCTAAACATCAAACAACCAATATTTTACAGACACTAACGCGTACTTCGTCATCTTTGAGATGGCGCAGTCCGCCGTACGTATACGGAAACAAATATTCGATTTACTAATTTATAAACAGTTAAAAGTATGAAAAGAAAAAAATTCTATGAATTTCCGGAACTGGAACTCACGGAGTTCAGGTCCGAAGAAGGTGTATTCACTTCGCAAGTCGAAGGTGTAACAGATGACAACGGACTACGCGACGAAGATTACGAATAACTGCGAACCCGAAAAATCAAAATTAATTAAGATAATAAGTATGAAAAAACATTCGATTCTATTTTTGGCTCTCCTTGCGGCTGTATCATGCCAGAAGGAGAATACACAGGACATCGCGCCTGTTTTCGATTCAAATGTCGAACTGCGTGCATCGTTCGACGAGCAGTCGTCGCGTATCGCAACCGAAGACGGTCTGACATTCTCGCTCGAAGAGGGCAAGGAGCAAATCGGCGTCTACATCCAGAACGACGGCATGAACGCTCTCGAAAACGTACTCTATACGGCTGGTTCTGCCGACGAGCAGGGCTGGATTGCATTCACCACCCA
>QWCY01009804.1_pt1 | contig 18245 bp, 17 predicted proteins | sample 1972631 | NCBI WGS metagenome assembly QWCY01 (sample SAMN09866696, study PRJNA288562) | Human gut metagenome isolate pre1_stool, whole genome shotgun sequencing... | isolation source: gut | host: Homo sapiens | place: USA: California
GAGCATTCTGCAAAGCTCGTCCACCTTTTCTTCTTTTCCCCGGCGGATATCATCAGCCACACAAGAACGGATATGGGATTCCAAAAGCAACTTATTAAAACTGTTCAGCGCATTCGACACCGCTGAAACCTGCATGAGAATATCGGAGCAATATATATCATTCTCCACCATCTTTTGAATGCCCCTTACCTGTCCTTCTATCGTTCCCAATCTTTTCAGAAGTACTTTCTTCTCTTCCTCTTCTCTTTTCCTGTGAACACAACTTTCATTTGTTTCTCCCATTTTTATCCCTCCCTTTTCTTTTATACACTACACCCCCGTGGGGTATCTGTCAATGTTCCCGCTTTCCTGTTTTTATATTTCACTCTGTTTTTTATATTTGCTATCCTTTTGTATTATATTTTTTATTCAGGCAGACACAAAAATAACCCTCCTTACCTGTATCGGTAAAGAGGGTTTTCTTGTTTCTTTATTTTGTTACGCTTTCGGGCGGATAACCACACGGCGGTACGGAGTTTCACCTTCACTGTCTGTCATGACCTCATGATCATGCTGGAGTGCCAGATGAATGATACGACGTTCGCCTGCCGGCATCGCTTCCAACTTGACTTCTTCCCCGGTCCGTTTCACCTTGCCGGCAAGACGGTGTGCCAAAGATTCCAAAGTCTGGCGGCGACGTTCTCTGTATCCTTCCACATCGATAAGAACGAAATAACGGCGACGGAAGTTTTTCCCTGCTGCCAAATTCGTCAGATACTGGAGAGCATCCAGAGTCTGTCCGTGCTTGCCGATTAAGATACCGAGACCTTCCCCGTGGAGATTGAAAAGAATCCGTTCTTCATTCATCATTCTTTCCATCTGCACATCAAGGTTCATACCTTCGAATACGGAAGTCAGGAATTTTTTGGCTTCCTCTGCGACGACCGCCTGGTCCTCTGCCACAAACGGCAATTCTTCCGCAAAATGTTTCTTCTTTTCCTGCGGTTCTTCTTCCGCAGTCTCTTCATTTTCTGCGGTGTCGTCATCATTCATTTCAGGTCCGTTTTCGGGATAATCCACGTTTTCAGGCACGTCCTCTTCCGGTGTGCCCGCTTCCTTAACGGAAATATCCACTACCGCTTCTTTTTTGCGAAGCAGACCGAAAAGTCCGCTTGACGGCTGTTCCACTACATTGACAACGGCTTCCTCACGGGAAATACCGAGCTGCTTCAATCCGTCCTCAATAGCAGCCTCTATCGTTTTTGCTGTAATCCTGACTGTTTTCATTTTTCTATCCCAGCCTCCCCGGAATCACTTACGACCTGCTTATCAGCCTGCGCCTCCCCGTTTTCCGCGGAAGCTTTATTTTCTTGAGCATCAGACGGTGTTTTTTCCGCCTGCGGTTTTTTGACTACTTTTTTTATGACCTTTTTACGGATGACTTTTCTTCTTTTCTTCGGTGTTTCCTCTGCATCGTTCCCGGAACTGCTGACGGTCACCACACCCTTCTTGGAAGGACCGTTCACAAGCTCTTTTCCCTTTTCTCCGCGGAACATAATAAGCTGCTGGAAGAACTGGTACACATTATTTACAATCCAGTAAATAACAAGACCGCTCGGGAAATTGAGCGACATCCAGCCGATCATGAGAGGCATCAGGACAAGCATAGTCTTCTGATTGCTCGGTGCATTCTTCGGCGTTGTCTGCCAAGACACGAGGAATGTCGTCGCTGCTGCCAGTATGGGAAGAAGGAATGTCGTATCTTCCGCCGCCAGACTTTCTATCCAGAGAAAACCTGCATGATTGGGGTCATAATTAAAGCCCTGTATCGCATAATACATAGCAATCAGGAAAGGCATCTGTATCAGGAGCGGTAAGCACCCTGCCATAGGAGATGCATTATTTTCCTTATAAAGACGGCCCATCTCCTCACGGAGCTTTGCCGGGTCATTTCTGTATTTCTTCTGTACTTTCTGGATTTCCGGCTGTATTTCCTGCATCGCCTTCATCGAGCGGATCTGCTTGATTGCCAGCGGAAGCAGCAAAGTCTTGATAATGACGGTCAAGACAATGATAGCAATTACATAATTAGGAAATCCGATACGGCTGCTCATTTCATAACAATACTGCAGCCCGACACGCATAAGATCGGCAAGCATACCGACCAAAGTGGATAAGACAGGGATTTGGAAATCCGAGCCGCCTCCGAAACCAAAATTCATAATTGTAACTCCTTATACGGTCTCTATTTCAACCGCTAAATATATTCCGCCTTCTAAATTTCAAAAACGGAACGAGCCTTTAAAAATCTTTCTGAAAGAAATAAGAAAATATCTGGTGGTTCGGCACAATTGGTACATTTCTTATTTCCCGTGCAAAATGAAAAAATAATAAAACGGCGCCCTTTTCCGGAAGCGCCGCACTGTTTTTATGTGAAAATTCACGGCCCGGCTTATGGAACGGGATCATATCCGCCCTTATGAAAAGGGTGACACTTACAAATCCGTTTCACAGCAAGCCAACCGCCCTTCCATGCTCCATACTTCGAAACCGCTTCCAGAGCATATTCACTGCAGGTCGGTATAAAACGGCAGCACGGCGGTTTCAAGGGAGACAGATATTTCCTGTAAAACCGGATCATTGCAATCAATACAGACTTCATTTCATTACTCCATGATTCCGGCTTTCCGCCACAAAGCCAATAAAGCCTTTTCCGCTTCCCCGTACGTCGCTGTCGTCAAAAATGCGCCGGCAAGTAAAACCGCATCATAATGAGGCTTAAGCTCATGCCGGTGAAGACGGTACACTTCCTTCATCAGCCGCTTCGCACGATTCCGTGCAAAAGCATGACCGATACGCTTCGTCGCAACAAACCCGATACGGATACATGCCCGCTTTGATGGCGTGACATACAAAAGCCCCGCCCGATTGCTGCAACGCTTACCGCTGCGATAAATTCGCCGGTAATCTTTATTCTGCCGGATACGGAAATCCCGGTTCAGCGTGTACCTCTGAACTTTTTCCGTCAGAGACTCAGGCACTTAATACCTTTCTTCCCTTGGCTCTTCTTCTCTTAAGAACGATTCTTCCTGCTCTCGTCTTCATACGTGCACGGAAACCGTGGGTCTTCTTTCTCCAGTGATTATTAGGCTGGAATGTCATTTTTGCCATCAGTAAACACCTCCTTACATCCTTGTGCTTTTTCACACACCATAACATGCTAATTATAGCCAAACCGCTTTATGATGTCAAACAATACCATCTCTTGTATTTCCTTTTTCCCCTGCTCATAAATATAGAAAATGCCCCGTTAAAAAAAATTCCTCATTCCCGAATTTCCTTGCCCTTCCAATAAAAAAAGATACCTCCCTAAGGAAATATCTTTTCTCTTTTCACCATAGCCGCCTGTTACTTCTTGCGGTGAACCAAAAAGTAGAAAGGTAAAGCAACAATCGCCGCACCGAATCCGATGAGCAGCTGCTGGGGCTTTGCCTGTGCCAAAAGCCAGAAACTTACCAACAAAGCGATGACAGGAATGACCGGCCCGAAAGGAATCTTAAACACTCGCGGTGCATCCGGCATTTTCTTGCGGAAAACCATAATCGAAAGACAAGTCGGAATATATTGCGAAAAACGGGAAACGACACTGATAGAAGCCAAAAAAGCAAACCCGCCGGTATAACCGATGAGCATAGCCACTATCGTCGACACAATGATACACCAGTAAGGAGCACCGAAACGGTTACGCTTTGCCATAAAAGCAGGAAGCATATGCTGCTCTGCCAAAGCCAGACCGCTGTGAGGCGTAATAAAAGAAGAAGCGATACATAAAGCACCGATAGAAATCAAAGTACCTGCTGCCACGATTGTCGTGCCGAAAGCACCGGCAATTCGTGTAAATGCCGCCTGTACAGGTGCCGTTGTGTCAGCAAGTTCATACCCCATGATACCGATAGCGCAGGCAAGCAACAAAATATAAATCGCCGATACCGTAAAAATAGTAATCAAAGTAGCCTTCGGCAGATTCTTTTGCGGATTTTCCATTTCTGCTGCCGCAACAGCCAAAGACTCAAACCCGGTAAAAGCAAAGAACAACATGACCGCAGCGGCACCGAAACTTCCCGGCGTATAAACACCGTTCGGAACAAGCGGCGTGAAATTAACAGGCTCGATATAAAAAATACCCATTCCGATAAACAAAATAAAAGGCAATATTTTTGCAATCGTTGCCAAATTCTGAATCACTTCATACAACTTGATACCCAGTAAATTTATAACCGCCAGCACAATAAAAATGACACTGATAATTATATTTTTCATCATATCCGTATTAAGTGACGGTATCAGTCCCCCTAAAGCCGTAGCAAACCCGACAGACATAGTGGAAAACGCAATGATACGCGTTGCCCAGGACAAAAACCCTACCTCATACCCGATGAAATCGCCAAAAGCCTCTTTGGCATAAATATAAGCACCGCCGTTTTCCTTAAATAATCCGCTGGCTTCGGCAAAACAAAAAGTAATTGCCAGTACCAAAAGCATATCAAAAAGCATGACAAAAAGACTGGCCGGTCCGATAATCGCCATCGCCTTATTCGGCAAAAGGAAAATCCCCGACCCGATAATACCGTTGATACCCAGTAAAACAATACTCCAAAACCCTAACTTTTTCGACTCCATACGTATGCCTCCTCACACAGCCTATTTCACAGACACTGCTACACGTGCCAGGAAATCCTCAAACAGGCGGCGCATCTCCGGATGCTCCTGCCACATATTTTCCGGATGCCACTGGACAGCCACAATCTGATTATCCTTGACAGACTCGATACACTCTACCACACCGTCAGGAGCCGTAGCCGTGACCTTCAGCCCTTCGCCGAGCTTTTTGATACCCTGATGATGACGGGAATTCACATACGCTTTAGCGCCCAAAGACTTGTACAACTCACTGCCTTCCTCAATCGCAATATTATGCGTCGGATACGAACCGTTTGCCCCCTGGGAATGACGAATATACGCATCGGGATTTTCTGACGGTAAATCCTGATACACATTGCCGCCCATCAAAATATTAATCAACTGGCAGCCGCGGCAAATTCCGAAAATAGGCTTCCCCGCCTTATAAAACGCCTCAAACATTTCCTTTTCGAACACATCCCGCTTATAATTTGTCATCCCGATTTTCCAACGAGGCTCTTCCCCGCAAAAAGTCGGATCCATATCCGGTCCGCCGGGAATCACCAATGCATCAAATAACTCTACATAATCCTCTCCCTTGGCACCGGGCACATCAGGCAAAACGATAGGCAAAGCACCGAGATCACTGATGACATCCACAAGTCCGCGTGCCGTAAAAGGAGCACGCACAAGATTCGTAATTTCACTGGCAAACGGATACGTGTCAGCCGTAATAGCAATACGCAACTTAGACATTCCAACCTCCATAAAAAACCTTCGGATATAAATATATATTTTAATATTGTACTATTTTCATTTAATATTGACAATGCAAAAAAATTCTTTCATTTCCTAAAAAACACTGACTTTATCAAATAAAAAAGATACCTCCCTAAGGAAATATCTTTTCACTTTTTCTATTTTCAATGCTCGCGAATCACCTTCACGGCAAACTCAATCATCCGCAATGCCATCTCAAAATTTTCACCAATCAAATCAAAAACAGCATCCTCAGAAAAAACGGCAGCAACCCCCTCCTCAGGAATCTCCCCCGCCTCATAACGCTCCAAATCCCGCATATACTCGGCACTCCCGTAATAATCACTCAACTTCGCATACTGCTTCTGATGCTCCTCAAACTCAGAAAGCGCCTTGTTCATCCGTTCCAGTACCGCAGCATGCTCCCCTAAAATTTTCTCCATCTCTTGAATTTCTTTATAGTCCATCATGTCCCTCCAAAAATCTTTTATTTATTAGATTTTATCATTTTTACAAGAGCAAAGAAATAAAAAAAGACAGCGGTTCCTACTTCTCTGATCTTAACAAGCCCCCGTTAAACTTGCTCTAACCATTCATCAACTTTCTTTTCAAAATCTTCCATTCTTTCTTCTGCATTAAAGAAAGGTAGTCCTAAAATCATATAATCTTTGTTAGCAGTAACTAGGGTGTTTTCCACTTCGTGCTCAGCTTCAATCTCGAGTAAAAACTTCTCTTTCCATTCATCTTTACATAATAGATGAGCTCCCTTAGGTTCTATATAAACTTGATAATTTGAACTAGTGCTGGCCTTATCTTTCTCAACAAAGAGTAAAAAGTCAGGCTCAAATCTTTCTCCATCAGAAAAAGAGTAAATCGCAAGCTCCGGAATCCTTTCATTTCTTACAAGGAAGAATTTAACGCCTTTTTCTTCTAATTTAGGCTTAACCTCCCTGTTAAAATATTTAACAAAGAGTTTTTCTTCACTTGTTCCGAAGTTGTCATTGTAAACATACCAGTCTTGATCAAAAAGGCTTAGTCGGTAATCCTCATTTGGGTTGGTGTTTTGAGATTCACCCACACCGCCACTAGTATCGATGCTTGATAGATAGATGGACTTATTCCTTATAACATCTGACAATTTGCTTGGAGAAAATACTCTCGACCCCTCATACTCAGGTTTTAAGCTCAATATAAAAGAAGAAATGTTATTAAAAGCTCTTATAAGACCATTGTAAATATCTCTTCCTGTAACCACCTTATTGCTATGAACAATCTCTAAAACATTATTCCCTAAATAATTGTCATCAGTTAAAAATTCTCTGACCGATTCTAATCTTGGATACTTCTCTTTTAAAACAGAAAATCTAAGTTCTCTAAAACTTTCAGAAGCACCAGATAAAATATTATAGGGAATATCCTTAAACTTATAAGTGCTTTCCTCAAGTCCTTTAATATTAGACCTATCCTTTGGCACACGTCTGTTTGAGAATACAAAACCCTTTTTATAAATTTCAGACGCTTTGAAAGAATCTTTTAGTTCATAGGTAATCTTAATCGGGTTTTCGTCTTCCATTCCCGTTGCAATGAGTGCCTGTCTAAGCTCAGAGATATATTTAGAGTCGTCTCTTGAGTGAAAATACATGGTTTCAAGTATCCTATTGGGATTGTCTAAATCGTAGTCATACTTTCTTTTAAATCTCTCTTGGCTCTCATCCATCTTAAATGGACAATACCTGGCCCCACGTCCAATAAGCTGAGCTTCTTTTATGGTGTAGTTAGATATTCCTTTTCCGCCTTGACGGGTATCATAAAGCCTAACGATATCAAAGAGATTTAAAACGTCCCATCCTTCATTGAGCATATCCACGGCAAAAATGAAACGAATCGGATTGTCCTTATCTTCCAGTGAGTTTACCTGTAGTTGCTGCGCTGTCGTATTGTCAGCCGCTCCATTCATAATAATGGACTTATCTCTTGTGAAGCCGTCTTTTAATGAATTAACCAGAAGCATGAGAGAATTATCTTTCTCTTTAAAATAGTCAAGGGCAGAACTTAACTCTTCTATCTCTGCATGATATAAAACCTCTAAATCAGTTGTCGATAAACTTTTCAAATTTTCAAAAAATTCATCATAAAATCCTGCTGAGTCCTCAATCCTTTGGGACTTAAAAAGAATAACAGGCTTAATGTTTACACCGGCATCAGAAAAGAGATATTTTCTATATTCACTCATGACCATAGCCATCAAAGATCTTTCCCAAAGCGTCGAATTAGTCGCAAAATTTTGAAAATCTTTTGTATAACCTGACTGTCTAAAATTAAAGAGTGGATAGTTATAAATCAGCTTATCCAAGTATTTTGCTCTTACATTCTTATCCTTAATATCTGCCGTTGCTGTAAACTCCAGGAGTACATGATCTTTATTGCTGTGAAATGCATTCATCACCGAGTATTCCCAAGAGTTTTTATCAGCCTCTTCGTCTTTTGTCATTTTTTTAGTCATGGTATTTACATGGTGAGATTCATCCGATATAAAGACGATTTTTTGGTCTTCAAAATCTTTATAAGTCAAAGAGTTTTCCTTTGGAGCAAATAGATCAAAGTGTAGTTTTTGTGTCGTTGTAAAGCATATATTAATATCCTTTGAAAGACTATTCAGCCCCATAAAATTGTCTACTTCTTTAATCTCGATTTTGTCTCCTAAATATTCGATTTCTTTGCTAAATAGATACTTGTTTGAAAGAGCATTCAAAAAGTTCTCTTTGGTTTTTTCCAGTATATTGGTCTGGTTAACAAAGAAAAGAAAGTTTCTGTATCCTTTGGTGTATAGGTAAAGAATGAGACCAGCCATAATAACAGTCTTACCAGAACCAGTCGCCATATGAAAAAGAGTGTGAATCTGCTTGTTTTTAGAAAGTTTTTCATTTTCCATATATTTTATAAAATACTGAAAAGCCTCTTTCTGATAATCTCTTAAAACAATATTATCTGAAAGTCCAGCTTCAAGAACGTCAGGTAAGTCCTTGAAAACTTCAATTTTTTTAAAGCTATCTAAATCTTCATATAAAAATCTACCATCCATTAGTCCACCTCATAAAAAGACTTTGTAAACTTTTTATCTGCATCTGAGATATCAAAGTCACCACTATCTATGTCAGAATAGTTTACATAGAGCTTATTTTTATCAACTATCTTTATAAGAGCTTTATTCTTCTCTTCGAGGTTTAATTCTTCAAAATCTTTATCTGCTTGTTCTAATTCTTCTGTAGTGATATATGGAATTATTCGATCATCTCTATAGATTTTTGCTTTTACATCTTTTATCGTATTCTTATCAGAATTTTCTATTTGTCTGATAAGCTCATTTCCATTTTCCATCAGCTCACAGTAGACAAAAGACCCTCCTCCTTGCCAATCTACAGCCTTAGAAATGCCACCTTGGTCTCCTTCGATCACTTTTCTTAATCTTTCAACAGTGATGTCTTCAATATAGTCCATTTGCTCAACACCGATATAACGACGGCCCATTTTATGGGCTGTAGCAGCCGTTGTTCCTGACCCTAAAAAAAAGTCAAGCACTATGTCGTTTCGGTTTGTCAACAGTTCAATTATGCGCTTTATTAGTGATTCTGGCTTTTTTGCATTTTTGAGATCGACTCCGCCCTCTTTGTTTAAATTAATTGTGCTTAAGTCTGTCCAAAGATCACCTATGGATTCCTCTAAGTAATCTTTTAAAAACAGCATCTGTTTTCCTTCCCACCAAATGTATTTTAAACCTTTTGGGCTGGTGATTTCAGCAATTTTTTTACTAATATCTAATCCTTCAAAACTTTTATTGTTTGTCCTGTAAACCATTCTTTCGGCATTGTCAATTTTATATTGGAGCACCTCTTCATCATTTAAATCAAGGCTGTTTCTAGTTAAATAGTCATTTAGCGGGGTTATTTTCCAGTTTTCTACTTCATCATTGATATTTTCAATTATATTCGAGTAGTATCCTGCATATTTCTTAAGATTTCCTTTATCTGTTTTTGAGATCCTTATTGGATTTAGAGATATCGGTCCCTTTTTATAAAGTAAAACATATTCCTTAAGTTTAGGTAGTCTATATCTTATGTGTGACATTTTTAGTCCACTAGTTTCACTCATCTTTACGCAAATGCAGTTAACAAAATTTTCTCTATCAAAAATATCATCCATTAAAACTTTTAAATATGCCTGTTCGTTATCATCACATTGAACAAAAATAACCCCATCATTGGTAAGTAATTTTTTGGCGATCTCCAATCTATTTTTCATAAATGTTAGCCATGATGAATGGTTAAAGTTATCGTTATAGTTAAAGCTGTCGCTACCTGTGTTGTATGGTGAATCTATATATATACACTTAACTTGTCCTTCGTATCTTTTTAATAAACTTGCAAGTGCGATTAAGTTATTGCCTTTAATGATTAAATTATCATCTTCATTAAAAGTAATTCCTTCTTCAACTCCTTCTTTTGTATATCGTTTTGCTTTTGTAAATACTTTTGGATCAAGCATGCGTCTTATTTCATCTTGAGCTAATGTTTCATTATAAAAAATTTCTTTTCTGTTTTGATTGTCTTTTGTTTGGCCTCCTTCAAGAACACAGTCCTTATAGGGAAAATCCAGGACCACATCTTTTCTTTTTGATATAAAATCTCCGTCGCTTGTGAGCCCAATTTTATTGGTATAAGAAGTGTAAGAGTCTGGCAAGAATTCTTTAGAATCAATAATCCATGCGAATTTTTGCTTGTCAAAAACGAGAGCATCATCTACTTTTAAGAAGAAAGCTTTTTTCACTTCTTCATCAGAAAGTAAAAGTGACAGTAGGTTTTTATCCATGGTCATAATATCTGAATACACTTTAGCCTTCAAAAGATCTCCATCTTCGGACCTATACTCTTCTTTTGTTTTTAAAAGTTCTCCTATTCGGTCATATAAATTTTCTTTCATCAGACTTCCTCCTCGCTCTTGAATTCTATAATATCCCCTATATCACACTTAAAATAACTACATATCTTCGCTAATGTTTCTAAACTTACATTTTCGTCTCTTACCATTTTTGCTATTGTCTTGGGAGTTGTTGCAATTACACATTGTAAGTCTGTTTTTTCATATTTTTATCTATTAATAACTTCCATAACTTATTATATAAAAATCACATATCATTCTCCAATTCTATATTTTACCTTTATAGTCAGTGATATTGAGTTAAAATATTTGAGCTTAGTTATATATACCAAACCATTTTAAAGCATCCTCTATCGCTTTCTCTTTTTCTTCTGGGTAATTTGGCACTCTTTGATTTTCTTTTTTGCTGATATTGTAAATTTCTCTTTCTATAAGACTATGTTTCCTTTTTACTTGTGCAATATATAGGCTTGAAACTTTTAGTCCATATTTATCTAATACAAACTTTTCAATTTTCTATATCTAAATAGTTCTCTGTATTTCAAATTTTTTCTAACAACGCCACCATCTCCACATGCATGGTCTGGGGAAACATGTCTACCGGCTGTACTTTCCGGATTCTGTAGCCTTCCTGTTTCAGAATGGCCGCATCTCTTGCGAAAGTGGCGGGATTGCAGGAGACGTAGACGATTCTTCCGGGATTCATGGCGGCGGCGGCTTTCAATACGTTTTCCGCACAGCCTGCTCTTACGGGATCCATAACAATCACGTCGGGTTTGAGTCCGTTTTGGTACAGTTCGGGCATCAGTTTTCCTGCATCGGCGGCGTGAAATTCCACATTTTCTATATGGTTTGCTTTTGCATTTTTTATAGCGTCTTCGACCGCCGGCTTTACGATTTCTATACCGATTACTTTTTTTGCTTTTTTCGCAAGGCAAAGGGAAATAGTCCCCGTTCCGCAGTAGGCATCGATGACCGTTTCTTTTCCTGTGAGGTTTGCATAGGCAAGGGCGGTTTCGTACAATTTTTCCGCCTGTTCTTTGTGCACTTGGAAGAAGGAGTAGGGCGATACTTCAAATGCCAGTCCGCCGAGGGAGGCGGTGAGTGTTTCCCGTCCCCAAAGGAGGCGGATTTTCTTTCCCAGTATCACGTTCCCCGGGCGGGACTGTATATTGTGGTAAAGAGAGGTGACAAAGGGGAGTTCTTTTTGTATATCCCGTATCCATTCTTTTTCTGCCGGCAGTTCTTAAGGAAATACGGTGTTTCTGTATAAATGTTTCTGCCCATTGGAGAAGACGGTTATTTTCTTCTTCCTGTATTTCGCAGGTACTTACGGGAATGACTTCGTGGCTTCCCTGTTTGTAGTAGCCCAAGGCAGGAACGCCGTTTACCATGCCTGCAGGGACAGCCATTTTATTCCGGTAGTGAAACGGGTGCGCCGCCGGAAGAACGGGCAGGACAAGTTCTCCCTCTTCTTTGGCAATCCTTTCTATCACGCTCCGGACACGGCGGTATTTTACGTCAAGTTGTCCTTCATAGGTGAGGTGGGAAATCTGGCAACCGCCGCAGTTTTCATACACCGGGCAGGACGGCTGTGTCCTGTATGGTGATGTTTTTTCTATTTCCAACAGCTTTCCTTTGGCGTAGGATTTTTTGACGACCGTGATTTCCGCTTTAACGACTTCAGAAGGAAGTGCGCCCGGCACAAAAACGGTAAATCCGTCTACACGGCCGATTCCTTCTCCGTGGACACCGAGGTCATTGATTTCTATGCTGCGGATTTCATTCATACGGACCGCAGATTCTTCATTTCTCATAAGCTCCCTCATTTACATGATTTTTCTTTATTATTATAGTGGAAAACAAGGAAATATGCCGCCTGCCAAAACGGGCGGTTTTATTTTTGCCCATAGCTTGCGCCGGGTCCGTGTTTTCTCCGGTAATGGACATCCAGAACGTATGACGGCATGCTGCCGGCAGGGTTCAGCAATTTCGTTTTCATCGCCATCTCCGCCACCATTTCAAGAACAACCGCATGGTAAACGGCTTCCGCCGCATCTTTTCCCCATGCAAAAGGTCCGTGATTTCTCACCAAAATGGCCGGTACGGCTTCTATATCCTGCTTTCTCTCTCTGATCGTTTCAAGAATGACTTGCCCCGTATGGGTTTCGTAGTCCGTTTCTGCCTCTTCTTTCGTCAGGTATCTCGTACAAGGGATATCGCCGTAGAAATAATCGGCGTGAGTCGTTCCGAGGGACGGTATGTCCATGCCTGCCTGTGCAAAAGCGACAGCATTGACAGAATGGGTATGGGTCACTCCACCAATGGAAGGACAGGCACGGTACAGTTCCAAATGGGTGGCAGTGTCTGACGAGGGTTTCCATTTCCCTTCTACCGTTCCGCCTGTTTCCGCATCGACGACTACCATGTCTTCTGCTGTCATGTCTTCATAAGGAATTCCTGACGGCTTAATGACAACGAGTCCTTTGTCGCGGTCAATTCCGCTCACATTGCCCCATGTATAAATCACGACTTTTTGCTTCACCAGTTCCAAATTCGCTTCATACACCTGTTTTTTTAATTCTTCCAGCATTTTGACATCCTTTCTTTTCTGTTTTCTTTTCTATGGAAATACAAAAATAGAAATACCACATCTGATATTCCTATTTTCTGTTTTTTATTTTTTTGACAAATCTTCAATGAGCCATGCTTTTTCATGAGGGAAAGCAGCATAGCCTTCTCCTTCCAAAATGACGCGTCCCGGATCAAATATGTCAATAATCCATTCTTTGTCCTGCCCGTCTTTAACGAAGTAACGGACTTTTTCTCCTAAAAACATTCGGTTTGCAATTCCGACTTTGATATTTATCTGTCCAGGTATTTCTTCTTTTGATAGTTTAATGCATTCCGGGCGAATACTCAGGCAATACTCCGTTCCCGGAGTGACCGCTTTTTCGGTTTTGATGACTGTATTGCCATAAAGAACGGAAGCGTTATCATTTCCTTTTACGGAAAGTAAGTTTGTCGTCCCGATGAAATCTGCGACAAACGGTGTTTTCGGTTCAAAATAAATTTCCTGGGGTTTCCCGATTTGGTGAACAACGCCACCTTTCAGCACAACAATCATATCCGACATGGATAATGCTTCCGATTGATCATGGGTGACATAAATCGTAGAAAGACCCATTTTTTTCTGGATATCACGAAGTTCGACACGCACACTTTCGCGAAGCTTGGCATCCAGATTAGAAAGCGGTTCGTCCAAAAGCAAAAGGTCGGGATTCATAACGAGTGCACGGGCAACGGCGACACGCTGCTGCTGACCGCCGGACATCTGGTTCGGATATCTGTTTTCCATACCTTTGAGTTGCATGAGTTCCAGTGCTTCTTTGACCCGTGTTTCTATTTCTTCTTTCGGTTTATGTTTGACACGGAGACCGTAGGAAACATTGTCAAAAACATTCATGTGGGGAAAGAGGGCGTATTCCTGGAATACCATGGCTGTATTTCTTCCATACGGCGGAATTTTTTCAATCCGTTTCCCTTTGAGCAGAATTTCCCCCTCATCAGGTTCATAGAAACCCGCCACCATACGGAGAAGTGTCGTTTTCCCGCAGCCTGACGGTCCGAGGAACGTCACAAAATGTCCCTTTTCAAAATCTATATCCACATCTTTGATGACATGAGTTTTCCCAAAGTATTTATTTATTTTCTTTAGCTGTAATACCAATTCAGACATATGTCCACCTCTGTTTTCCACTGTGTTTATAAATCAAAGATATTAATCTTGTCCCGCAGAATCAGCTTGACGATACCGAAAGTCAGATAAATGACGAGCATGATACCGACGGCGGTCGCACTGGCTGTTGCCAGAAATCCCTGGTTGGCAAGGCTCATGATATTGATAGATGCCAGATTCCATTCGGGTGATACGAGAAATATAACGGTGCTCAGTGTATTCATGGATCGCATAAAAGCGTATACAAAGCTGACCGACAGTGAACTTTTGAGCATGGGAAGAACGATTTTCCTAAAGGTCGTAAAGCTCCCCGCCCCCAAATTGGTGGACGCCTGTTCGAGAGACCCTTCAATTTGTTTCAATCCCGCTACAGCCTGACGATACCCCACGGGCAGTTGGCGGAGTGTCATACCGAGAATAATAATCGCTAAAGTCCCCGTCATTTCCAAGATACCGTCATTGAACGCAAGAATAAGGGCAAGGCCGATAAATGTACCCGGCAGCGAAACGGGAAGTACTGCAAGAAAGTCGAGAAGTGCACGGCCGGGGAATTTTTTTCTGAGTGTGAGGAACGCAAGCGCAATGCCCGCCACAGTGGCAATAGCGGCAGTCGCCATAGAGGCAATCCATGAGTTCAGCATGACCCCCGAATTGACAACGCCTTCTTTGAAATATTGCCAGGTAAAAGTATAGTCGGCACCAAAGGAAACGGTAAAGGCAAAGAGAATCACCACGCCGATAATCATAAGAATACAGAGGCTGAGAAGCATGCAGAATGCGAAAAAGCAAGCTGTGGCCAAAGGACCCGTCGTGACACGGACAAGGCCTGCCACCGGTTTCCCTGTTACCGTTACATAGGAATTCTTTTCCAGATAGTACCGCTGGATAAAGAAAACCAGCAATGTGGGAATAACAAGAAATACAGAAAGTGTTGCACCCATAGGAAGATCCCAGGCGCCTGTCACCTGTGCATAGGCTTCCGTTGCCAAGACATGGTAATTACCGCCGACAAGCATAGGGTTTCCGAAATCGGCAAGTGAATTGATAGCCACGAGAAGAAATGCACTTGCCAGTCCCGGTGTCGCAAGGCGCAGTGTCACTGTCCTGAAAAGGTACCATCCCCGGGCTCCCAAATTCTGTGCTGCCAATTCCAAATTCGGACTGATATTTTTCAGTACGCCCGAAATGGTGATGTATGCTAAAGGGAAGAAGGCAATAGACTGTGCAACCCAAAGACCGATCGGTCCGTAGAGGTCAATTTTCAGCCGGAGCAGTTCCCATGTAATGAAACCGCGGCGACCGAACAGCATGATAAAGGCAAGACCGCTCACTACAGACGGTGCCATTGTCGGTAAAAGTGCTACCACCTGGAAAAACCGCTTGCACGGCATATTTGTATAATTCACGCCATAAGCAAAGATGAAGCCGAAAACGATTGCCGTTCCGGTTGCTGCCAGAGAGGAATATATGGTGTGACTGAATACTTCTACAAATTCAGGGGCTGTTACGGCCCTTACCCAGTCATTTCCGGTAGGTACAAAGAGAATCTTTGCAAACGGGTAAATGACAAAAACAGCAAAAATAAGAAATACTGCAAGAATACTCAAAAGCAGCGGCGGTTCACGAAGAAGTAATTTCAGTTCCGCCCCCATTCCGGTACGTTCATAACCGGATGTCTTTTCTTCCATACACACACTCCTTATAGAGCCTCCTGTCACGGTATTGCATGAAAACAGAAAACATCAACGTTTCCTTTCCCAAGTCCGGACAGCCTTTCTTTTAAAAAGAAAGCTCTACGAATAAAAGTAACCTCCACCAACGGCGGAGGCCACTTATTGAATTACCTGTTATTCCGCAAAGAAAGTATCACAATTCTTCTGCTTGTCTGCCCCTGCTTTAACCAGGTCATAGACTTTGAAAAGCGGGATTTCTTTCAGCGGTTTCATACCTTCCGGCGGTGCTACATCCGGATTGCAGGCAATACCGTGAGTCGTCTTGACAAGAATTTCGCCGGCTTCTTTTGTCAGAACGAAATCAATAAAGGCTTTCGCTACGTCTTCATTGGCTTTATTTTTAATCATGCCGACCGGACAAACTGTCCAACCTGCCTGGTCATAGATTGTGCTTACCAGTTTCTGTCCCTTATTGCTGACAAGATTCTGGTCAGAAATGAAGTTGACGCAGATGAGGTATTCCCCTGCTCCTGTTTTCTGTCCCGGTGTGAATCCGGACGGGGTGAACTGTGCAACCTGCGGTTTTAAGTCTTTCAGATATGCCCAGCCTTTTTCTTCGCCCATGCTCTGCAATACGGAGCTGATAAATGTATTTCCCGTTCCTGATTTACGCGGATCGGGCATAATGATTTCACCTTTAAATTCAGGTTTAATCAAGTCTTCGAGTTTTGTAGGTGCCGCTATTCCTTTCGGTTTAAATTCTTCGTTATACCGTTTTTCGTTATAGCCGATAGAAAGCACTTCCAAGTAGGTGCCGTACCAGTAACCGTCTTTGTCCTGGTATTCAGGCATAATCATCTTGGCATTCTTGGATTTGTATGCTTCCAAAAGTCCGTCAGCTGCAGCCTTTGCATGAGCATCGGCCGTACCGCCGAGCCAGATATCCGCTTTCGGTGCATCTTTTTCCGCAGTGATACGTGCCAAAGCCTCACCGGTAGGGAGGCGGATAAAGCTTACTTCAGCACCCGTCCGTTTTTTAAAGAGATCTGCCAGTTCTTTCGCCGTATCTTCATGGAAAGATACATACATCACCAGCTTTTTGCCCTTCAGGCTTTGCCCCGCTTCGGCCTTAGCCGCATCATTTGAAGATTTGCCGCCGCAACCGGTTGCCACCATCACGAGACTTGCCAGCGCACACGCCGCAAGAGCCTTCCATTTCATGTAAAACACGCTCCTCTCAAAATTGACAAAACGTTGTACTTATCTTTTACAATCTTACCATATAGTAGCTACCTTTTGTAACATGGTTTCGTTTTTAACATAATAAACCCCTCTACCTATTCTTTAAAGTCATGCATATGTTGAAATTTAGATGTTTTTCCTTTTAATTTTAAAAAAATGAATGAAAAAGAATATATTTAAATCTTATAAAGAGTACTTTTATTCTATTTGAAAAGTATTCTTTATATTTTATTTCTAATATATATTGAATTTTAAATTATTCTTGTGCTTGTAAATATATTTATTTTTCAGAAATAAAAAAGCCCTGCCGTCGGGCAAAGCTTTTCTTTATTCAGGAAATCACCTGTACACGGAGGGAAATATCTTCTTTTTTCTTCGGCTCCGGTTCTTCTGCGATACCGCCGAAGGGCATTTGTGCCACCATTTTGTAATGACCGGGCAGATCAAAGCGTTTCCTTACCGCTTCATCGATGACGGGATTGTAATGCTGGACCGTCGCGCCGATTCCGAGTTCACGGAGAGCCGTCCAGAGGGACAGCTGGAGCATACCACTCGATTGGTTGGCCCAGACGGGAAAGTTTTCTGCATAGGAAGGATAGGTTTCCTGCATTTTTTCTACTACTTTTTCGTCATAGAAATAAAGTATCGTCCCTGCTCCCGCCTTAAAGCTGTCTGTTTTTTCACGCGCCACTTTTCCGCCGAAGCAATCATAAACCAGGTTCCAGAAGTCGTCATGTGCCTCTCTCATGAGAAGAACGACACGGGAGCTTTTCATATCAAAGGCATCGGGGACAAGTTCTGTCAATTCTTTGACCGTTTCCTCCACTTGTGCCGGCGAAACGGGAATTTCTTTATGAATTTGGTAATAAGACCGTCTTCCCGACAGAGCTTCTGCTATTTTTGTCATGGCTCCTCCTTTGAAAACTATATCGAGATTTATCGTTGTATTAATTATAATCTTTTTGCCCGTTTGTTTGCAAGGTTTTTGCTTACGCGGTTTCTTTTGATTTTATTTTTCCCTTATAATATCTATTTTTTCTCCCCGGAAATTTCCGTTTTTCGGAAAGAAAATTCAAAAAAGGCGCTCCCTGATGTCCTGCATCTTAAGGGGCGCCTTTTTTATTTACCTTCGTTATTACTGCTTTTCAGAAGAAGAGTGACCGGCAATTTTGTCAAGGATTTTATTTCCTGCCGCCTTGATTTTATCTCCCAGTTCTTTTTTCTTCTTTTTCTTTTCT
>QWCY01005324.1_pt1 | contig 18235 bp, 10 predicted proteins | sample 1972631 | NCBI WGS metagenome assembly QWCY01 (sample SAMN09866696, study PRJNA288562) | Human gut metagenome isolate pre1_stool, whole genome shotgun sequencing... | isolation source: gut | host: Homo sapiens | place: USA: California
CAACTGGAAGAACGGCAAAAACTGTTCGAGATCGAAAAAGAGAAGGAACTGTACGAATCCAAAGTAGACTTCTTCACAGAGATAGCGCACGAAGTGCGTACCCCTTTGACACTGATCAACGGTCCTCTCGAAGCCATTGAGGAAATGGAGATACAGGAGCCCAAGATGAAGAAGTATATCAGTGTGATGGTCCAGAACACCAAACGCCTGCTGGAACTTACCGGACAACTGCTGGACTTTCAGAAGATCGGTGCCAACAAGCTGACCATGAAATTTGAGAGCGTGGACATTACCGAACTTCTTGCCGGAATCGTGGCACGCTTTGAAGTGACGTTCAGCCTGAACCGGAAAGAATTGCAGTTAAAATCGACAGATGAGCAGGTGTGGGCAGCTGTAGATAAAGAAGCAATCACCAAGATACTGAGCAACCTGCTCAATAATGCGCTGAAGTATGCTAGCCAGAATGTACTGGTAGAACTGGAAAAGGGAGAAGACAGCTTTACGATTCGTGTCACCAGTGATGGAAACAAGATTCCGGCCGAAGTCAGCCAATATATATTCGAACCGTTCTATCAGGTGGACAGAAAGGAGAAGCCCCGTAATGGAGTAGGCATCGGCTTGTCTCTGGCACGTTCGTTGGCATCCCTGCACAAAGGCACGATCTATCTGGATACCCGTCAGGAAAACAATATGTTTGTACTGACCATTCCTTTGAATATGGAGGGCATTAAACAGGAGAACAACAAAGCCATACAGAAAGACATTGTCGAGCTGGACGAACATACGCCCGTCACGGCCGATATGTATGGATATACCCTTCTGTTGGTAGAAGACAACGAAAGTATGCTGACCTTTATTCTCGAACGCTTGCAGGAAAACTTCACCGTAGAGACAGCGATGAACGGGGTAGAAGCACTGGAAATATTGAGAAGCAGCCATATCGACTTGATCATCAGTGATATCATGATGCCTGTAATGGATGGATACCAACTCTGCAAGGAAGTAAAATCGGATATGGAGCTTTCTCATATTCCTATTATCTTCCTGACAGCCAAGAATGACATCGACAGCAAAATCAACAGTCTGAAATATGGTGCGGAAGCATACGTTGAGAAACCTTTCTCTTTCAATTATCTGAAAGAACAAGTCCTGTCCTTGCTTGACAACAGGCGCAGGGAAAGAGAAGCCTTTGCGAAACGCCCCTTCTTCTCTGTCAACAATATGCAGATGAACAAGGCGGACGAGGAATTTATGAATAAAGTGATCAAGGTCATTGAAGATAACATAACCGATGATAATTTCGGTGTAGAACGGATGGCGGATATACTCTGCATGAGTCGTTCTAGTTTGTTAAGGAAAATCAAGACACTGTTCAACTTGTCTCCGCTCGATTTTATCCGGTTGATCAAGTTGAAAAAGGCAGCCGAGTTTATCCAGGAAGGTAAATACCGGATCGGAGATATCTGCTATATGGTCGGCATCAATTCGCCGTCTTATTTCAGCAAGTTATTCCTGAAACAATTCGGCATGACACCCAAAGATTTTGAGAAACAATATCAATCCGGCAAACAGATCATTATCACGCAGGAGATAAAGAATGTCGAGGCAGGAGAGGGCACAAAATAGATAAAATACCTCTCTTAGCCCGCATTGGAGCTTATTTGCCGTATTTTTATCATTTTTTGAATCGTTTGTATATAGTAAAGGAGATGCCAATCCTTACCTTTGTGGCATACCTCAATAAGAGAAAAAGGTTTCTTATTCGGGTATGCTTTATTTTTTTACATAAGAACATTGTACCATATGAAAAACCAAAAGCTACTACTAAAAAAAATGTCGGGAGTATCCCTGATGCTTCTTCTGTTTCTTTTCATTTCCAACTGTGCCAGTGGAGACAAGATTTTCTCTACCGATGTATGGAATATAACTTACGATGATCAGCAAGGGGGAATAGCACTCACTTATAAGTCAAAAAATATTTGTAACGGAATGTATGCTTCCTATCAATGGGAAGGGAAGGAGATCAAGACAAGTGACTATGCCCGCCATAAAATCAGTACGGGCAAAGTTTCCGATTCTTTCGGGAAAGGACATATATATAAGGTGGAGTATACGGATAAGGAGCTTCCGAAGCTGACTCAGTATTTCTATCTTTATCCGGGTAAGGAATATATACTGACTGATTTTACGGTCGAAGCGAAAGAGGAAATCCGTTCCGGCAGAATGGCTCCTGTTAATGTCGATTCTATATCCGGATTCTTGCAGGCAGGTGATAACCGTGCTCTTTTTGTTCCGTTCGACAATGACAAATGGATCAGATATCAGTCTCACCCGCTTGGTTTCGATACATTGGTGAGTTATGAAGTGACAGCCATATTCAATAATGAAAGCCGGAACGGTCTGGTGATCGGCTCCGTAGAACATGATAACTGGAAAACAGGTATTTCAATAGGTAAGGGGGATCGTGATAACATTGGTTCGCTGGTATGTTATGGGGGCATAGCAGATGAGCAGACTCGTGACGTAAAGGCTCACGGTGCATTAGCAGGTAAAAAGATTATATCCCCTAAAGTCTTTTTGGGTTTCTTTGAAGATTGGTGCGATGGACTTGAAGCGTATGCAAAAGCCAACGCTGTAATTGCCCCTCCCAAAACATGGGAGAAAGCTGTTCCATTTGGTTGGAACAGCTGGGGGGCATTACAATTCAATCTGACTTATGAGAAAGCGATGGAAGTCTCCGATTATTTTAAGGAGAATCTGCAGAATAATCATTTTGTAAACCCTGATCAGACTGTCTATATCGGTCTGGACTCCGGTTGGGACTGTATGAATGAGGAACAACTGAAATCATTTATAGAAAAGTGTAAGTCGAACGGACAGATCGGTGGTATCTACTGGACTCCGTTCACCGACTGGGCACGCGATCCGGAACGGACGGTAGATGCCGCACCGGAATATAAATACAAAGATATCTATCTCTATGCCAACGGAAAGCCGCAGGAACTGGACGGCGCTTATGCAGTCGATCCAACGCATCCGGCAGTGGAAGCTATGATGAAGAAGACTTCCGGTTTGTTCCACCGTGCAGGATTCGAGTATGTGAAGATGGACTTCATGACACACGGTGCGATGGAAGCGGACAAATGGTATAATCCTGAGATTACCACAGGTATACAGGGATATAATTATGGCATGAAACTGCTCAATCAATATTTTGGAGATATGTATATCAATCTCTCCATTTCTCCTGTCTTCCCTGCCCAGTATGCGCAGTCACGCAGAATAGCCTGTGATGCGTGGAATCAGATCAAGGATACCGAATATACATTGAACGCTCTTTCATACGGCTGGTGGCAGAAGTATATCTATCAATATAACGATGCCGATCATATTGTACTGAGAGATGCTACCGACGGAGAAAACCGTGCCCGTATTACTTCGGGTGTCATTACGGGTATTTACATTACAGGAGACGATTTCAGTGCGGGAGGAGGAAAAGACGCCAAAGAAAAGTCACAGAAATATCTGACCAATGCGGCAGTGAATGCAGTAGCGACAGGAGAAGTGTTCCGTCCCGTGGAAGGAAACGGAGAGAAGTCGGAACATATCTTTGTAAGGAAGACACCCGATGGTCGTTTCCATTGTGCGGTATTCAACTACTCGGACCAGGAACAGACAACTGTGCTTTCGTTGGAAAGAATAGGATTGGACAAGGCACGCAACTATCAGGTGAAGGAGTTGTGGAGCGGCAACGAGACTTCTGCCACAGGACAGCTTGAAGTGACCGTACCCTCCAAAGACGTGCAATTACTTGAATTTAAATAACCGAAGAAATGAAAAAATATCAATTAACACTCTTATCGTTATGTGTGGCAGCCTTTGCGCAAGCGAAGGTCACATTGCCGTCATTCTTTACCGATAATATGGTTATTCAGCAAAACAGTCAGCTGACGTTNNNTGTTTCGGATGGTGAGAAACTAGTGTTGAACAACGTCTTATCGGGCGAAGTCTGGATATGTTCCGGTCAGTCGAATATGGAAATGCCCGTTGCCGGATGGGGAAAAGTGATGAATTACGAACAGGAGGTTGCCGATGCCGATTATCCTTCCATCCGTCTGTTGCAGGTAAAGAAGACCGTCGCTTTCTCTCCGCAGGATAACGTAGAAATGAATATGAACGGCTGGCAGGAATGTAGTTCCGCTACTGTACCGGAGTTTTCTTCCGTTGCTTATTTCTATGCCCGTAAGTTGTGGAAAGAACTGAATGTGCCCGTTGGGGTGATTGACTGCACTTGGGGCGGCACACCTGCCGAATCATGGACAAGCCATCAGACATTGAAGCAAGTCGTGGGATTTCAGAAAAAGATGGCCGAAATGGAAAGCGCAGGCTTCCAAAGAGAGAAACTTGTCGAACTTTACCATCGGGAAATGGACGAGTGGCTTCAGCAGTTTGATGCCAAGGATGCCGGATTCAAAGACGGAGTTCCCCAATGGATATCAGCTCTTCAGACAGGGAATGGATGGAAACCGATGGAACTGCCCGCCTACTGGGAAACCCGCGGACTGAATTTTGACGGTACTGTTTGGTTCCAGAAAGAAGTGGAAATACCTGCTGACTGGAGCGGTAAGGAAATCTCTTTCCATCTGGCTATGATCGACGACGACGATATCACTTACTTTAACGGAAAAGAGATAGGAAGAACTTCGGGATGTAATACGATGCGTACTTATAAGATTCCCGCAGCCTTGGCAAAGGCAGGTAAAGGGGTTATCACCATCCGTGCCATAGATTATGGAGGTGAAGGTGGTATCCACGGAGAACCTCAGCAGATGTATATGGAAGCGAACGGCAAGAAGATTTCCTTGGCGGGCAACTGGAACTATCACACCGGAGTATCGATGACCGGCGCACCTTCCAGACCATTGTCTCCCGAAGGAACCGGCTGGCCGACATCCTGTTACCCGACCGTACTTTACAATGCAATGATACATCCTTTTACTGTCTTTCCTATCAAGGGTGCTATCTGGTATCAGGGAGAAAATAATGTAGGATTCGACGAGCAGTACAGGGTACTTTTCCAGTTAATGATTACAGATTGGAGAAGGGCATGGAAACAGGATTTTCCTTTCTACTTTGTGCAGTTGGCCAATTATCTGAAACCGGAAGAAGTGCAGCCGGATTCCAAATGGGCGGCTCTCCGTGATGCACAGGCACATGCGCTGCACCTGCCTAATACAGGTATGGCATGTGCCATCGACCTCGGCGAAGCTTATGATATCCACCCGAAAAACAAACAGGAAGTAGGAAAGCGGCTGGCGCAAGCGGCATTGGCGAAGACCTATAACAAAGGTACATACGAAGTGCCCGCATTCCTTGGATACCGCATTTCGGGACGTACGCTGATTCTTAGTTTCGATCAGGAAGTAGTAGCCAAAGAAGGTGCTCCGAAAGGCTTTATACTGGCGGGACCGGACGGGAAATACGTTCCGGCACAGGCTACCATCCGGGGAAAAGAAGTCATTCTGCAATCCGACCGGATAGAAATACCGACGGCGGCTTGCTATGCGTGGGCAGACAATCCTGTTTGTAATCTATATGGCAAGAGCGGGCTTCCCGTACCCCCGTTCCGCACCAGAGAATAAATATCAACCATAACAATGTAAACCATGAAATTAAAAGCATTCTTACTTTTTTTTCTATTGAGTTCTTTTTCTCTTTTGCAGGCTGCCGACAAGCCTCTGATCAAAATAGAAACCGAACGGACCAGCCTTATCTATCAAGTAGCTGACAACGGACGTCTGTATCAGAAATACTTGGGCAAAAAGCTTAACCATGATTCCGATATCCAGTATCTGCCACAAGGGACTGAAGCTTATCTGACTCATGGTATGGAGGACTACTTTGAACCGGCTATTCACATACGTCATAATGACAATAACTCTTCATTGCTGCTGAAATATGTAGATCATTCGAGCAATGCCATCGGTAACGGGGTCAACGAAACCGTAATTACCCTTAAGGATGATAAATACCCTGTGACTGTGAAGTTGCATTATGTAGCTTACGGCAAAGAGAACATTATCCGTGCGTTTAGTGAAATCAGCCATGAAGAGAAGAAGCCTGTGATACTTTGCAAGTATGCTTCATCAATGCTTCACTTGAACAGCAGCAAGTATTTCCTGACTGAATTTTCCGGTGACTGGGCACACGAAGCCAACGTGACTGAAAGAGAACTGGCTTTCGGCAAAAAGGTGATCGATACGAAGTTGGGTGCACGTGCCAATATGTTTGTATCTCCTTTCTTCCAGCTGGCTCTTGACAATTCTTCGCAGGAGAATGCAGGCGAAGTGCTAGTAGGAACCATCGGGTGGACGGGTAACTTTCGCTTTACTTTCGAAGTGGACAACAAAAACGAACTGCGTATTATCAGCGGTATCAACCCGTACGACTCCGAATACAGCCTGCCCGCCAAAGAAGTGTTCCGTACTCCGGACTTCTATTTCACTTACAGCACGCAGGGGAAAGGTGAGGCCAGCCGTAACTTCCATGACTGGGCGCGCAATCATCAGGTGAAAAACGGTAATGATACCCGCATGACTTTGCTTAACAACTGGGAATCTACCTATTTTGACTTTGATGAAAATAAACTGATCGGCTTGATGGATGAGGCTACCAAGCTGGGCGTAGATATGTTCCTGCTGGACGATGGTTGGTTTGCCAACAAATATCCTCGTAGCAGTGACCATCAGGGCTTGGGCGACTGGGAAGAGACTGCCGACAAACTTCCGAACGGAGTAGGGCGTCTTGTTAAAGAAGCACAAAAGAAAGGTATCAAGTTCGGTATATGGATAGAGCCGGAAATGGTGAATCCCAAAAGCGAGCTTTACGAAAAGCATAAGGACTGGGTGATTCATCTGCCTAACCGTAATGAATACTACTTCCGCAACCAGATGGTGCTCGACCTTAGCAATCCGAAAGTACAGGATCATGTATTCGGCGTGGTGGACAACCTGATGACCAAATATCCCGGCATCGCTTTCTTTAAATGGGATTGTAACAGCCCGATTACGAATATCTATTCGGTGTATCTGAAAGATAAACAGTCTCATCTGTACGTTGATTATGTGCGCGGACTTTACAAGGTGCTGGATAGAATCAAAGCCAAGTATCCTGATCTTCCGATGATGCTGTGTGCCGGTGGCGGCGGACGCTCCGACTATGAAGCATTGAAGTACTTTACAGAGTTCTGGCCAAGCGACAATACCGATCCTATCGAACGCCTGTTTATCCAATGGGGCTATTCGCAGATCTTCCCAAGTAAGACACTGTGTGCCCACGTCACTACTTGGAATCGTGGAACCAGTATCAAGTTCCGTACCGATGTGGCCATGATGTGCAAATTAGGATTCGACATCAAACTGGAAGACATGAATCAGAATGAGCACCTTTACTGTGATCAGGCAGTCAAGAACTACAACCGTCTGAAACCTGTCATCCTTGAAGGTGATTTGTATCGCCTCGTTTCTCCTTACGGAAGCAACCATACTTCTTCCATGTTTGTAGGCAAGGACAAGAAAACGGCTGCGGTATTTGCCTTCGATATCCATCCGCGCTATGCGGAAAAGACATTGCCTGTCCGCCTGCAAGGGTTGAATGCCGACAAGAAGTACCGTGTGAAGGAAATCAATATGATGCCCGGTAGCGGTTCCTCATTGAAGGGTAACAACCAGGTTTTCTCCGGAGAATATCTAATGAACGTCGGACTGGATCTTTTCACAACACAGCAGCTCAACAGCCGTCTCATTGAAATAACAGAAGAATAAAAAGCCATAGACATAAGAAACATATCTTATAAAAACACCACGAACCATGAAGAAATTACTTTTAAGTGTATGTGCATTTTCATTGACTCTCGCTACGTTGCAGGCAGGGGAAATCACTAAATATGTAAATCCGTTTATTGGAACGGGGGCCATCGATGGGGGACTTTCGGGTAATAATTACCCGGGGGCGACCTCGCCGTTCGGTATGATACAGCTTTCTCCGGACACCAGTGAAGCTCCCAATTGGGGGGACGCTTCCGGCTACGACTATAACCGGAATACGATCTTCGGTTTCAGCCATACCCGCCTGAGTGGGACAGGAGCCTCGGACCTGATCGACATTACATTGATGCCGACCAGTAGCGGACGCACTTCTTCCGCATTCACGCATGACGAAGAGAAGGCCCGTCCCGGCTATTATCAGGTAATGCTGAAAGATGAGAATATTAATGCAGAGCTTACCACTACTCAGAGAAACGGTATCCACCGCTATCAATATCCCGCCGGCAAAGATGCGGAGATTATACTGGATATGGACCACTCGGCAGATAAGGGCAGTTGGGGACGCCGGATCATTAACTCTCAGATCCGCATTCTGAATGATCATGCAGTGGAAGGTTACCGTATCATCACCGGATGGGCGAAACTGCGCAAGATTTATTTCTACATGGAGTTTTCCAATCCTATCCTTACTTCTACGCTGAGAGACGGCGGGCGTGTTCATGAAAACACAGCCGTGATCAACGGTACGAATCTTCATGGCTGTTTCCGTTTCGGCCAACTGAATGGCAAACCATTGACGTGCAAAGTAGCCCTTTCGTCCGTCTCTATGGAGAATGCCCGTCAGAACATGGAACAGGAAGCACCGCACTGGGATTTCGACCGCTATGTGGCTGCTGCGGACGCTGATTGGGAAAAACAACTAGGAAAGATCGAAGTGAAAGGTACGGAAGTGCAGAAAGAGATATTCTATACGGCTCTTTACCACACCATGATACAGCCTAACACCATGTCCGACGTGAACGGCGAATACATGGCTGCCGACTATACGACCCGCAAGGTGGCGAACAATGAAACTCATTACACCACATTCTCCCTGTGGGATACTTTCCGCGCTTCTCATCCTCTCTACACATTGCTGGAACCCGAACGGGTGACTGACTTCGTGAAGAGCATGATACGCCAGTATGAATATTACGGCTACCTGCCTATCTGGCAATTATGGGGACAGGACAATTACTGTATGATCGGTAACCACTCCATCCCTGTGATCACTGATGCCATCCTGAAAGGTATTCCCGGAATTGATATGGAGAAGGCCTATGAAGCAGTCTATAACAGTTCGGTAACCTCACACCCCAACTCTCCTTTTGAGGTATGGGAGAAATACGGCTTTATGCCCGAAAACATTCAGACTCAATCTGTCTCCATCACTCTGGAGCAGGCTTTTGATGACTGGTGTGTTGCCCAACTGGCTGCAAAATTGAACAAGGATGCCGATTATCAGCGATTCCACAAACGCTCCGAATATTACCGGAACCTTTTCCATCCGAAAACGAAGTTCTTTCAGTCCAAGAATGACAAGGGAGAATGGATCGAACCTTTCGACCCGTATCAATACGGTGGAAACGGCGGGCATCCGTTTACCGAAGGAAATGCATGGCAATACTTTTGGTATGTTCCGCATAACATCCAGGCCTTGATGGAACTGACAGGAGGAACGAAAGCCTTTGAACAAAAGCTGGATACCTTTTTTACCTCTACCTATAAGAGTGAGCAGATGAATCATAACGCTTCGGGATTTGTGGGACAGTATGCACATGGTAATGAGCCCAGCCATCACGTAGCTTATCTCTATAATTTTGCAGGTCAGCCGTGGAAGACGCAAAAGTATGTCAGCCATATTCTGAACACGCTGTATAACAACACTTCTTCGGGATATGCCGGAAATGATGACTGCGGTCAGATGTCTGCCTGGTATGTATTCAGTGCGATGGGATTCTATCCGGTCAATCCTGCCGACGGCCGGTATATCATCGGTTCCCCGCTTTTGGATGAGTGTACTTTGAAACTGGCAGGTAATAAGGAATTCCGTATCCGGACCATCCGCAAGTCTCCCGAAGATATCTACATTCAGTCGGTGACTTTGAACGGGAAGAAACACAAAGATTTCTTCATCACTCATCAGGACATCATGAACGGTGGTACGATGGTGTTCAAGATGGGTAAGAAACCATCCGGATGGGGAAAGTAAACAGTATGAATTCAGATATTGTATCTAATAGAAACATGGATGAGTTATATCATATAGGGCAATAAATATTATAGCCTTGTTTCTATATAATAAGAGACTGTCTACCTTCTGACAGTCTCTTATTATTATTTTCTTATTTAACCTCTTCGGAAGTCTGTAACATCTGGAATAGCTTGTCCAGCTTTGGAGCCATGATAATCTCCGTACGGCGGTTCTTGCTTCTGCCTTCCGCAGTTTCATTGTCGTCAACAGGCATATATTCGCCGCGACCGCTGGGCTGTATCTGCAAAGGATTTACACCGTAGTTCTTAATCAGGATACGTACGACGGAGGTAGCACGAATCACGCTCAAATCCCAGTTGTCTTTGAACTGTACAGTGTTGATCGGTTTATTGTCGGTGTGACCTTCGATAAATACGTCGATGTCGGTCTGCTTGTTCAGGACTTCCGCCAATTTGCCGAGAGCTTCCTCTCCGCGTTTATCCAGACGAGCGCTTCCTGACTGGAACAGCAATTTGTCCGACATTGCCACATACACCTTTCCATCCTTTTCACGAACCGTCAGTTCGTCTGTGCTAAAGCCCAGTAACGCGTCTTTCACACTGTTCAGCAGTTGTTTCACTTTCTCGTTCTGAGCGTTGATCATGTCCTGCAACTCGTTGATGGTGCGTTCTCTTTCGCTAAGTTCGTTTTTCTTCTGACTCAACAAGGCATTCAGTTTTTCCTGTTCCGTCATGTTAGTACTAAGCATGCTCTGATACTGACGGATACTGTTTCCCATCTGGGTGGTATCACGCAGGAGCTTCTTGATTTGTGCTGACAGCTGGTCGCCCGTGTTGCGGCAATCAGTCAATAAACTTTGCAAGCTGTCGATACTTGCAATACGTGCGGCTTCTGTCATCATGAACTTCTTTTTCGTTACACATGAAGTACATAATAACAATGTAAGGAAAGTAAATAATGCAATTTTCTTCATTACGCTTTATTTTTTTTGCAAAGAAATAATTTTCTTCTGAAGATTACAAAAATTCTTTTATTAAACTCTGTGTCATATAGTTAAGAAATGGCCTGAGAGAATTTTACTGCTGGCACTTCGTTGATGTCAAGACAGGCTGTTGTGCGGAATATGCTAAAGAATCAGCGTTGCAGAAACTCGCAAAGTTTCTGTACAGCCAGTGCACGGTGACTGATCTTGTTCTTTGTTTCGTTTCCCAGTTCGGCAAAAGTCTGTTCGTACCCTTCGGGCTTGAATATCGGGTCATAACCGAAGCCGGAATCTCCGCGCTTCTCTTTGATGATTTCCCCTTTGATCACACCTTCAAAGAGATATTCCTTTCCGTCGAGAATCAGCGAAATGGCAGTGCGGAATTGCGCTTTCCGGTTCTCTTTTCCTTCCAGTTCGTGGAGCAGCTTGCGCATATTCGCCTGAGCATCGTGGCCTTCGCCTTCGGCATAACGGGCGGAGTACACTCCGGGCGCTCCGTTCAGAGCTTCCACTTCCAGTCCGGTGTCATCGGCAAAGCAGTCCAGCTGATAGTTCCGGTAGATAAAAGAAGATTTCAGCAAGGCATTTCCTTCCAGCGTTTCGGCTGTTTCGGGGATGTCCGTGTGGCAGTCAATGTCATTCAGACTGAGCAGTTCTACCTTATCCCCGAGGATGGCAGCTACTTCTTCGAGTTTATGAGCATTGTTGGTGGCAAATACAAGTTTGCGTTTCATTGTCTTATTCTTGTTTTTTAGCGGAATTATCCGGATTCATTCACCTGTTTATTTCACTTTCAACTGATCGAACCCTTCGCCATACACCCCGATGACGGAACTTTGCGAGATGAAAGCGTTCGGGTCGATACGTTTTACCAGTCGGAAGATATCCAGCGACTGACGTCTTTTGGCCAGTACGACCAATACTTTTACATCGTTTTTGCTGTACCATCCGGTGCCGTTGAGCACGGTCACCCCACGGTCAGTATCTTTGATGATGCGGTCGGCTATCTCATCATACTTCTTGGAGAAGATGAAGAACTGTACGGACTGACGGGCGCTGTTGATAATCCAGTCGAGCACGACACCGATAATGAACAGAGTGACGAAACCGAAGATTACCCGACGCCAGTCGTGAAACACAAAGTAACAGGAACTGATGATGAACACATCACAAATCATGATCATCCTTCCAAGTGATACGTCTTTGTATTTGTTGACAATAGCAGCGATGATGTCCGTTCCTCCGGTACTGCCGTTATAATTGAAAGTAATGCCCAGACCTACACCACACATAGCCGCACCGATGATACAAGCCATAAAGTCCTGTCCGCTGCCGAGCAGCAGAGGCTTTCCGTCGGCCGACATATCGGGCGTTTGTATGTAGTTGTTTACCAACACCTGGAATATCCATAGCAGGAAAGTCAGCATGAAAATTGCATAAGTAGTCTTTATGCTGAATCGCGGACCTAATATCTTGATGGCAAATGTCATCAGAACCGCATTGATGATGAAGTACGACCACTGGATAGGAAATCCCGTTGCGTAATAAATGATAGCTCCGATACCGGTAGTACCCCCTGTCGTTATCTGGTAAGGCAGCAGAAATGCCGCCCATCCCAAAGCATAACTGATCAATCCGAGAGTGATGTAGATATAATCCTTCACTTCTCTCATTATTTCCGCTTTTGCTGGTTTGCGCATTTAATTAATAGGTAATAAGTATTAAGTAATAGGTAATAAGTCGTAGTCGATAGGTACAGGTAATAAGTATTAAGTATTAGGTATTAACCTTGCGGATATGCTCGGAAAGCAGCTACGGTTATTACCTATTACTTATTACCTGTTACTTATTTTAAACTACCACATTTACAATCTTCTTCGGCACCACGATGATCTTCTTCGGTGTTTTGCCTTCGATCCACTTCTGCGAACGTTCGTCGGCTAATACGGCAGCCTGGATGGCATCCGAAGCGGCATCAGCGTCAAACTCCATGTTGAAGCGTGCTTTTCCGTTGAAGGAGATGGTATAGTTGATCGTATCTTCTTTCAGATATTCTTCGTTGTATGCGGGCCATGCGGCGTCACATACGGAAGTTTCGTGTCCCAGTGTATCCCACAGTTCTTCGCAAACGTGCGGAGCGAAAGGAGCGAGGGTGATAACGAGCTGTTCCAGTATCTCTTTCTTGTTGCATTTCAAGTTGGAGAGTTCGTTGACACAGATCATGAATGCGCTGACAGACGTATTGTAAGAGAACTGTTCGATATCTCCCGTTACTTTCTTGATCAGTTTGTGCAGGCTCTTTAACTCTTCCTTCGTTGCAGGCTCGTCTTTCACCAGATATTCGTCGGTACGGCTGTAGAACAATGACCAGAACTTACGGATAAAGCGGTGTACACCGTCGATACCGTTCGTATCCCAAGGCTTGGACTGCTCAACCGGACCGAGGAACATTTCGTACATACGAAGGGTGTCTGCACCGTATTTTTCCACAATCATATCCGGATTGACTACGTTGAACATTGATTTACTCATCTTCTCAACCGCCCATCCGCAGATGTATTTTCCGTCTTCGAGGATAAACTCTGCTTCCGCATATTCGGGACGCCATGCCTTGAATGCTTCCAGGTCGAGGATATCATTGGATACGATGTTTACATCCACATGAAGTGGAGTCACTTCGTATTGGTCTTTCAGGTTCAGTGAAACGAAGGTGTGAGTATCTTTGATGCGATATACAAAGTTGCTGCGGCCTTGAATCATGCCTTGGTTTACTAACTTCTGGAACGGTTCTTCTACTACCGATGCACCTACATCGTGCAGGAACTTATTCCAGAAACGGGAGTAGATCAAGTGTCCGGTAGCGTGTTCCGTTCCTCCTACATAAAGGTCTACGTTTTTCCAGTATTCGTCCACTTTCGGGTCCACCAATGCTTTGTTGTTGTGCGGGTCCATGTAGCGCAGATAGTATGCGGAAGAACCGGCGAATCCCGGCATGGTGTTCAGTTCCAGCGGGAAGATGGTAACGTTGTCGATCTTTTCGTTTTCTACTGTGCACTTGTTTACCGTGTCCCACGCCCATTCCTTGGCGTGTCCCAATGGAGGTTCGCCTGTTTCGGTGGGGAGGAACTTGTCTACTTCCGGAAGTTCCAGCGGCAGACAGTCTTCGTCGATCATGTACGGCATTCCGTCTTTGTAGTATACAGGGAACGGTTCCCCCCAGTAGCGCTGGCGTGAGAAAATGGCGTCGCGAAGACGGTAGTTCACTTTCACACGTCCCAGATTATGTTCTTTCACATATTGCTTGGTCTTTTCGATGGCTTCCTTGATGGTCAGTCCGTTCAGAGACAGATCACAGTACGGAGTTACATCCGGACGCGGAGAGTTGCAGACGATACCTTCCTTGGCATCGAAGCTTTCTTCGCTTACGTCACAACCTTCTACCAACGGGCGGATTTCGAGTCCGAAATGCTTGGCGAAAGCATAGTCGCGGCTATCGTGGGCGGGTACGGCCATGATGGCTCCTGTTCCGTATCCTGCCAATACGTAATCGCTGATCCAGATGGGCACTGCTTCACCTGTAAACGGATTGATAGCATACGAACCGCTGAAAACACCGGTCACGCTGCGGTCGGCGATGCGTTCGCGTTCCGTACGTTTCTTGGTGCGGTCAAGGTAGGCGTCTACTTCTGCTTTCTGGGCGGGAGTGGTCAGCTGGGCTACCAGATCACTTTCCGGAGCCAGAACCATGAAGGTCACACCGAACATGGTATCTGCACGGGTAGTAAAGATGGTAAATTCGAGATCGCTGTCTTTTACCTTGAACTGTACTTCGGCACCTTCGGAGCGTCCGATCCAGTTCTTTTGAGTTTCTTTCAGTGATTCGGTCCAGTCGATGGTATCCAGTCCGTCGAGCAGACGCTGAGCGTAAGCGGATACACGCAGACACCACTGGCGCATCTTCTTCTGGACTACGGGGAAGCCGCCGCGTTCGCTGACGCCGTCTATGACTTCGTCATTTGCCAATACGGTTCCCAGTGCCTGGCACCAGTTCACCATCGTTTCGCCGAGGTAGGCGATGCGGTAGTTCATCAGGATTTCCTGCTGTTCCTTTTCGCTTTTGGCTTTCCATTCTTCGGCGGTAAAGCTGATTTCTTCGCTGCAGGCAGCGTTGAGTCCTTCGTTTCCGTAGATTGCGAATGCATCGATCAGTTCCTGGATAGGGCGTGCCTGCTGTTCGTCGTTGCAGTAGTAGCTGTTGAACATCTTTTGGAAAGCCCATTGGGTCCAGTGATAATATTCGGGTTCGCACGTACGGATTTCGCGGCTCCAGTCGAAAGAGAAGCCTATTTTGTCGAGTTGCTCGCGATAGCGGTCGATATTAGCTTTAGTAGTAATTGCGGGATGCTGTCCGGTCTGAATAGCGTATTGTTCCGCTGGCAAACCATATGCGTCATATCCCATCGGATTGAGTACATTGAAGCCACGCAGTCGTTTGTAACGGGCGTAAATGTCCGAAGCGATGTATCCCAGCGGATGCCCTACGTGCAGTCCGGCCCCTGACGGGTAAGGGAACATATTCAATACATAGAATTTCTGCTTCGATTCGTCTTCCGTAACCTGGTAGGTTTTCTCTTCCACCCACCTTTGCTGCCACTTCTTTTCAATCTCCCTGAAATTGTACTCCATAGTGATAAAGTTTTTATTTATAGTGATTTATACTGTTATTTCAATTTGAGCCAGCAAATTTACGTGTTTATTTTCAGATAACCACGTAGTGAGTGAAAAAAACCTTTCTTTTATAATAAGGTATTGTCCGAATAACAAGGTAATGTCCGATAAATGAAGAAATATCACGGCAAATACCGTCCGGCTATTGACTTTCTTGTTTTTATTTCGTATATTTGGAGGAATATAAAACGGAATAGTAATGATAGGATATATAAAAATTATAACATAAGTTCAATAGGTGGATGTGCAGAATTGCATAGCCAGGATAACGAATGGGCAAGAAACTGCGAAGGTTCTTGCCCATTTTTGTTATAATAATTCTATTGAGGCCGCTGGAAACGCCTAAAAATAGTTTATAATAAACTTGGGGACCGTTTATAATAAACTCTCTCGTTATTTATTAAAAACGATGAAGGAGTTTATTCGATTCCGGTAAATTTACTTTATAGTCCCGAAACATATCATTAAGAGAATGACAGGTGATTATTCCGTGTTCCACATCGTGGTCAACGATTTTTTTTATCGCTATCCCTTCCGTACGATAAGTTTTGGATTGAAGGCATAGGAAGTGAGAGATAATATAAGTTTTATCAAAAATATAAATATAATTGGTATTGATAAGGTTCCGAAATCTTATCAATTAAAACATGAGATAAGGATATCCAAAGCAGAACTTTGGACTTTGGATTATCTTGATATGGATTAGCTCTTTTATGTTAGTATAATATTTATGCGAATCAGTAGTTGAATTTTGTTTATTTCCCACACTGTTTTGAATTAAATGATAGTCAATAGTATCTTGAATGGGGCTGACTAAAAAGTCAATAGTATCTTAATTCTCCTCCTTCCCGAAGGAGGAGAATGGAGATACTACCGACTTTTGGGTCATCCCCAATGGAGATACTACTGTTTGATTCATTTTTAAACAATTTTGATTTAACTACTGATTCACATTATTTACTCTAATATAAAGACTTGGTACTTATATGTGTGAAGGTATTTGTTTTCATCATTTTAATGACGATGATTTTAGTTTGAAGATAAATTAATAAAAATATCATCTGTATAAGGGTGGTTTTTATGTGGTTTATTTTAAAATAGAATCGGGTCGGGGTGAGTAGTTACATAAATAGCAAAAAAAAGTGGTTTAGTCTCGATTATCAATCAAGTAAACACGGATATGGCACAAATAAGCATTATTCGCACTTTTTGCATTTTAAAGAGGTGTTATAATTTACTACATTTGCAATGTGATGATATAGTAGCGAAAGGTTGAACAATCTAAAAAAATGGATATGAAAAAAAATGTATTACTAAATTTGTTTGTGGCATTTATGCTTTCACTGACATGCTCTGCTTGTAATAATGATGATGCCGAAGATAGAAATGCTGATATTGAAAATAAAGAAGATGGAGACAATACTTCCGGAGATAAAGAGGGAGAAGACGAAGGGAAAGGTTCGCCTTATAAGCCTTTCGAAACGAATATAATGGTAAAGCAAATAATTGAATATGCTACCGGGCAAGGACAATCTAAACAAAAAGATTATCATAATTTTAAATATGATGAAAAAGGACGAATAATAGAATATATTACTCATCGGGATAATACATTGATGGATGATTGGCTTTATTTTTATAGAAATGATACGATTTATCACCAAAGTTTGGCTGGTAGTGGTAATGGTGAAGTAATTCCTTATGCTGAACTTGGAGACAATGGGTATGTTTTGTATTTTCTTGGTTTATATGGAGAACATGTTAGCCCATGGATTTATGGTTATGATGATAATGGCTTTTTGAAACAATTTGATAGTGTTTTTCTTAGTTACTCTAAAGAAAATAGGTCTGCTGTGGCATTAGGAAAGAAAGATCTTTGGGTACGTTTTTATAAGTATACACAGTATTTAAATAATACTTCTATTGATTTAAACAGCATTATTTTAGAAAAGACATATACACCTCGTCATGGAGCACAGTTTGATTTTGTCGGTAAGCGTTCTATGTATTTAATAGATAGTTCTGCTGATGCAAATGGAAAGTTGCCACGTGTCTATGCTTATGAATTAGATAATAAAAATAGAATTTCTAAAATATCATGTGTAACAAGGAGTGGTAATAATATTATGTATACTAACTATTATGAGATTGATTATTATGATTAGTTTTGGAATAAATTAATCAGTTTCTTTTGTTATCTATCCGGCTTTTGCCGAAATAGAAACCACGACTGCCCGACTGGCGGTTTCGAGTGACAAAGTCCCTCATCCCGTTGCCGTGCGGTATGCGTATAAGAATTATGTGGAAGCAAGTATTTTCAGTATTCATGGCATCCCCGCGGCACCTTTCCGGACGGATAACTGGTAAAAGCAGATGATTACCTGAATAGATACGGCTATTTTATCAGACATCCGGATATTCGCTTTCTTGTTATATCCGGATGTA